>Ga0164318_10003462_pt1 | contig 14938 bp, 10 predicted proteins | sample GuaBasSedimGuay9_FD_113734 | JGI IMG/M metagenome (GOLD analysis project Ga0164318, IMG submission 113734) | Subseafloor sediment microbial communities from Guaymas Basin, Gulf of California, Mexico - Guay9, Core 4571-4, 0-3 cm | ecosystem: Environmental > Aquatic > Marine > Hydrothermal vents...
AAACCGCCAATAACTCACCGTCTTGCAGAACCCTTGCATGAATACGCAGGGCGGTTCCTTCGATCCAGTAATTACCACCCACTTCGCTTACATTGGCCATTGCTTCTGAGAAGTTTCTAACATTGTTCAAACCGGCTTTCAATAAAGCATCTGATAATTCATCATTCCACCTGCGTGAAAAAGCACTGTTCAAACCGGTGTTTTCATAGGTGAAGGCATCCATTACAATTACCCCATCAAAATCTTTCAATTGGATGTACAATCCGTAAGCCACAAAATAGGCAGTTTCGCTCAGGCTCAGTTCTGTGGATTGCTGCAATTTATTGATTTCTTCGTTGAGTTCCAGTCGTGCTTCGCGAACACGTTTGCTGTACAAATCGACATATTCCTTTTTATTCAGGGCGATGAGCAGCATTTGTGCTTCGTCAATTTCCGATAACAAAGGCATCCCTTCGTAAAAACTACGTAGTGCATTTTCCTTGTCATCCATCTGCACAAAGCTTTTGCCTTCGCGTAATTTCTGATTCAATTCATCCAGATTATTACTCAATAGGTTACGGTAATAACTAATCAGTTGCTTGATGTTTACATGAGCAATGGCATAAACCAGTTTCTTTTTCCTGTCGTAATACCGTCCGGTTCGCAAACCATTAATATTGGCTTTGGAAAAGGAGACACTTTTCGATAAAAATTCCTCTTCTGATTTACCATTCACATTGGAAATATTCATGGCATTATTGCTCTCGATGCTCACCTGTATGCTTTGTACCACTTTGTCGCGGGCCATACTTTCATACTTTTCCATGAGTTTTCCCGGATCTTCGTCCTGTGGATTTTCACCTGAGACAAAGCCCACTAGATATTCGGATGGCGGGTACATGCTGTTCCGTTTGGCATAATCTGTCCAGGCGGGTTGCTGGGCAAAGAGGGTGGTGCTGAATAGTAACACAACAAATAAAAACGAAAAGTGTAAGGGGGAAAATTTCATAATTGACGTAATTTTAAGCACCAAAAAACAAATAATAAATCACAAACAAATCCAAAATACCAATGATTAAATTCCCAAAATAGTTTTAAAAATTGAGATTTTAGTTATTGAGATTTATTTGCTATTTGTTGTTTGTGATTTATTATTTCATTGTTAAAACAAACTACTTCGCATCCGATTTATTCAAAAAACCAATTTTGCTTCCGCGAAGCTGTATTTCATAAAACTTGGCGTGTTCTTTTATCACTTTGAAATCAAGTCCACCGGGAACTTTTGCAACGACTGTCGAACTTTTATTGGGCAGTTCGTAAATTTCAACCCGGTCGCTGCTGCTTCCTTTTACCATTACGCGCTCGGCCAATGCGCCGGCCATATCGCCACCGGTAAATGAATAAGGCTGTATCGGACGGCCAATGTCTTCGAGATATTGCGCCAGGGCAATTCCCTTTTCGGCCCTTTCGGTAGCAGCCTGGAATTTCTTACAGCTATAATCCAGTTCGTAAGCCATACTGTAATACTCAAAAGCATCTTCGTAAGCGCCTACCATTTCATAAAGTACACCCAGGTTGTAGGCAGTTTTGGGGTTATACGAATCGGCCTCGAACATGGCATATACAATGGGGAACGCCCTGTCAATATCCCCCATTTTGAGGAAATCCATGGCCTCTTTTCCTTTTGTTTTAAATTCTTTGAGTTTCACTTTTTCCATGGTATATTTGATGTGTGTAAAACCCGGAGAAAAATAATCGACAAAATTCTTTGCCAACTGATTGAGTGCAACATCTGCCAAGGCATCAACAGATTTTACACCCGAAACGGCATCACCACAACCGCTGTCCTTAAAGCTGGCAGATGAGCTTTCTGTTCCAACAACCCTTGCTGTTTCAACAGAAATAATCTTCATGGTTCCTTTGGCCGTAACCGTCCTTTTCAGACACCTTCCTGTTAGTTCTGAATTACTCCATTCATCATTATGTGCATAGGAAGAATTGCCAATGATAATTACATCCAATCCGAGCACCCTTCCCACTTCGGCTGCAGAACTTTCATCCAAAGCCCCCGACAAAGAAAGTTTCTGCTCTTTCATAATCTTTTCCAGTTGGTCGCGCTCAATGACTTCATAAAAATCGGTTTTGACACCTTTCACATAAGTTCTTCCCTCTTTACTTTTTACCATTCCATAAAGCTTACTACCAGAGCTTACGATTCCACGATTTTGATCAAGCAAATTAGCAACAACATAATCGGTAAGCACAACTTCTTTTCGATGATTTGTTGAGCAGTTAAATTTCAGGACACCAATTTTTTGAACATCATAAAACGGCTTTTCGGGTGCTTCAAGGATAAAGCACTCAATTTTTTGTGCTTTTAGAAAAGGGCTTAACAGGAGGGCGAATAAAAGTAATGGAATAGAAAAGCGTAAAGATTTCATAATTCATAGATTTTTGGTTTGACGTAAAAAATATCTTTATAAAATTATAGAAATTTGTAAACCAATGATAAATAGAGCGTAGTTTATAGGGGCTCTAAATAATGTTTTCGGTTTTTTTGGGGAATATGGGAAATGGGGAAATAGGGAAATATGGGAATAAGGGGGGGGGTGCTTGTCCACAGTACTAATCCTAAAATTTAAATTAGATTTCTTTGTTTAACGTTTAATTGTGAGGCATTTTTGGGTGGCTTGCAGGGATGGAATGCCGCGACAATCTGTTTGTTACAATCAACATTGTTTTCACTTTCAGTAGGAGCAGATTCTCGCAGCATGCCAACGCACTTGCCTTCGCAAGGATGCCTCAGAATTGAACTATTTGGTTACGTTTACAACTTTACAACCCGCTTCTTATTTCCGGCAATGGCTTTTGTAATTCTTCTACAATTTTTGATTTCGACACCTTTCAACGCTTCATGGGCTTTGCCCATTTCACCCAATTCGCGGTACATTTCGGCCAACATGATTTGCTCACCCTCATGTTCCGGTTTGAAAATGGCAATCAATTTTTCCAGGTTTTCCCTGAAAAGGGTTTTGAATTCAGCAAAAACCAAACGGCTGTTTCTTCGGCTGGCAAGTAGAATTTTAGCCCGTCTCAAACTCGTGAATTGGGGAAATAATTTCCAGATTGGTTCCCGGTAGCGTACAAAATCATTGATACCCCACCAAATTCGTAAGCGCAAATAAATCTTTCTGTCTGTCGTATTTGCAAAACCATCCTTCAGTAAATCAACATAAAACTGTATCAGTTCTTCCCTAAAAGTTTCGCTTAACGCAAACGGAAGGTCATAAGTATCGCCAGCAAAAGGTAAATTGTCGCCAATTCTTTCTTCCGTTTCTATCCGAGCGTCTTCCTGCCAGAATGCTTTTTGGCACTTAGGACAAATTGCAATGGCCTTGTCGTTGTTCATCCAGGGCTCTGTAACTGTCATTCCATCAGAGTAAACAGTAGTACTGTGAATGGTGTATGACATCAGTTCGTAAGCGCCCATTCTGATTCCGCAATGCGGACAAGCAAGTATAATTTGGCTAAAGGTCGTCATGCATACTATTTAAAACGGGTTAAAATTAGTGAATTCCTTAACAGCTAAGGCCGGATAATGGCATGAATTATGTAGTTTTGATGAAAAACCAATTAATAATAATCCTAAAAAACACATACCATGAAAAATTTAATTTATGTATTAAGCTTTGTTTTTGCCTTTAGTCTTGTTGGACAAGTTAGGGCACAACAAACCGAAAAAGAATTGAATAAAGAAATTAAATCCAAAGCAACAAAAAATGCCCGTAAGGAAGCCAAGAAGCTCAAAAAGGAAGGTTATAAAGTTGACCCCGGACAATTGCCCATGGACAAACAATTGGATGAAAGCTGGCAAAAACGCCTGATGACAGACGATGAGGGTCAACCTGCATATTTTATTGCTACTTCAACAGCCGTTGGTGAAACACAGGCAGCTGCTAAAATGCAGGCTTACGAATTGGCCAAAATTGACCTTGCCCGCCAGATTGGAACTGAAATTGCCGGATTGGTAGAAACCAATCTCGCCAATAAACAACTGAATGCTGAAGATGCTGCTTCGGTGACAGAATCCGTTGCCTCTTTTAAATCTATCGTAGTGCAAAAAATGGGCAGGGTGCTCAATGTATTTGAGGCCTACCGGCTTATTGACAAGAATACCGAGGTCAGGGTTACCACTGCCTACAGCTACAAAACAGCGGTTGAAATGGCCAAACGTGAAATCAGGAAAGAACTGGAAGACAAAGCCGAGTTAAACCAGGAAAAGGTGGATGAAATCCTGGACTTTTAAGCCATGACCGATATGGACAAGCCGGGATTTTTTTCCAGATTAAGCGGCAAAAATTTATTGCGGGGGATGAGCATAAGTCTGTTCTTGTGCTTTTCCCTTATGCTGCAAGCCCAAACTTTTGAAGATTTCAAAAAGCAAATACGGCAGGAATATGACGACTTTGAACAAAGTACCCGCAAGAAGTTCGACAACTTTGTCGAAAAAATAGACAAAGAATTTACAGCGTATCTGGCCGATAATTTTGAAGTTTATCCCACCGAAAAAAGCAGTCGATTAAAAGGTGGGGCTAAGCCTGCTACAATCCCAAAAGCAGCCGAAGAATCCGCCAATATTCCGGCAGAAATGATCGCTTATTCGGAACCCGAAAAAGATTTTTCCATCCGGCAGGGGCCGATGCTTCCCAACATCAAAAAGACTGAAGCTGTCGATTTTGAAACAGACTCAATCAATGTTTCCTTTCTAAACTGGCTGCTCTATTTTGAATCCGACAAAAAACTGAAAGCTGCTTCTCTGAAAACCATCGATGCCCAAAGTATCAGCAAGTATTGGGCAGAGTTAGGCACGAGCAATTACAACCACCTGCTTTATCAATTGAGCAATGTGAAGGATATCCTCAACCTAAACGATTGGGCTTATTATCAGCTAATCAAAGATTTTACAGAGCAATTGTACGTTCAGGATGAAAATATGCAGGTGCTCCTACAATGGGTTTTACTCAGTCGTTCGCGCTATAAAGTCAAGGTGGCATTTGCTAATGAAAAAGTGTATTTGCTTGTGCCAACTATTTATCCGCTTTATGCGAAAGATTTTTTGCGTTTCGATGGATTGGAATATTACGTAATGGACGAAAAGGCCAAAGACCTAAATACTTATCCTGTTGACTTTCCCGAGGCAGACATTATTATGGATTTGCGCATCAGCAAACCATTTAATACCGAACCCACCACAAAAAATATCAAGACTTTTCACTTTCGTTACGAGGGCAAAAAACACAGTGTCAAACTGGAATTCGACCCCAATATGATTGATTTTTACAAAACGGTTCCATTGACCGATGTGCGGGTTTATTTCAATTCGGTGGTCAGTGAAGTGACAAGAAATTCAATTATTGACGCTTTCACGCCATTGATAAAAGGAAGGAGCAAAGTGGATGCCGCCGACCTTTTATTGAAGTTTGTGCAACAAGCCTTCGATTACAAAACCGACCAACAGGCTTTTGGGCACGAGCGTTACTTTTTTGCTGATGAGCTGCTTAATTATCCTTATTCCGATTGTGAAGACCGTTCTGTTTTTTATGCCTATCTCGTAAAAACACTCTTAAATATTGACGTTGTGGGCATTGGTTTTCCGGGTCATATGGCAACTGCAATTCATTTTGACAACAATCCCGAAGGTTATTTTCTAACTTACAATAACAAAGATTATGTACTGGCCGACCCCACTTTTTTTAATGCTTCTATCGGCATGTTGATGCCCATGGCAAGAGGAAAAAAAGCAGAGATTATTCTGACAGAAGTGAATCATCAGGAAACAGAATTGACAGCCCAACTTTGGGATATTGTCCGCAATGGCGGCGGTTCAAAAGCTGACTTATTAGAAGATGTGGTTTTTGACGACAATGGAAACGCGTTCATCTGTGGTTATTTCACAAAAGAAATGCGTGTGGGTGATTTTTCTGTGCAAACAAATTATCCCGGCAGGGATGTTTTTATTGCCAAATTTAATGCACAAATGAAACCTCTTTGGCTGAACAAGGCCACTGGTCCGGGCAACGATTTGGCTTACAGTATGGCAATCAGAAACGATGGCAGCATTTATGTTTATGGTAGTGTTGAGGGCGAACTCAGTTTTGGTGGCAGTAGCATACAGGCAAATGAAGCACCGGATGTTTTTGTTGCGATGTACAATCGGAATGGGCAATTGCAGTGGGTTCAAAAAGCCGGAATCGATAAAATAGATCATGCTGCCGATTTTATGTTTGCTGCCAAATTCAATGGTGAAGGACAGAAAATCATGGCCAAATTATACAGTGAATCTGAGAACTTTGCACATTACGGATTAAGTATTGACAACAAAGAAAACGCCCTGATAACCGGTTCTTTTTACGCCACGCCCGGCATGAATTCCAACGATTTTAAAAAGTATGATACTTTTAATAAAAGACGCGAAAATCCTGAGGAATTGAAATACGTAAACGATTCGCTGGTTCTAATAAATTACGAAAAAACCATTGCCGGCTTGTTTGCCGCATTAAATCTTATTAAATACAATAGTCTTGAGCTCAAGGGAACGCAGATTCAAAAAGCATTTGATGAATCCGGCAGTCGTTTTAAAGACCTATCCGAAAAGTTCTACGGCAACTTTGGCAGAATGATGTTTATTAAAAATAAAGGGGGTATTGTTATGATTAAAACCCAGGGCGGGGAACCTTTACATTTTAATATGCTCAGAATAGATAACGAAGCCCGCATCAAAATCATCAAATACAAAAGCGGCAATGTAGCTGTTCAGATATTTTCAGGGATTTTCGTGGGAAACAAGCTCAAATCTTATCCCTTAAACAGCATCAAACTTTTTAAAGATACAGGAGATGTTTTGTTCGATTATGGCGATGACAACAGCAAGAAAAAACTCAACTTGAAGAAAGAGATTTTGAAGCGGTAGGGTTGAAGTTGTGTTGGGATTGGAGTAGTGAAAATCGAATTACTTAAAAAATATACTCATGAAAAACTTTAAAAAATACCTTGCCGTTTTATTTCTGATTTCAACTTGTTTATTTTTTAGTTCCTGCGATAGAAGTACGGATGATACAGTAGAACCAACCAAGGCGACAATTGCCAAGGCAGGTAAGGTTTATTCAATGCAAAGAGTGAGTAAAGGATCATCCTCAAATGTGATGGGTGAAGTTAAGACAGGACAAAGTGTTTTGATTTTGGAGAATCGTAACTGGGATTATAAAATACAACTCGCTGATGGTACTATGGGATGGATAGATGCAGAATATCTTAAACCCAGCAAACAGACCTTTATCATGTACCAAAGTGATAGAAGTAATATAGTTTCAAGCCCAAGGGCCGAGGATAGAGAACTCGTGAAAGAAGTGACTGAAAAAACGGCTGCAACCCGCTTGGAAGATTACTCGGAATCAAAAAAGATAAATGGTAAGGATTATATTATTGACTGGACAAAAATACGTACTGAAGATGGAGTCGAAGGTTGGTTTGAGTCAGCTTACCTATATCAGGTACCCATTGATCCAATGAGGTTTATTAACCGCAAAGACTGGAGCTTCAGCATGAAGGATTTCTTAGAAGAGTGGAAAGGGGAGTCTATTGAAAAGTTTACAAAAAAGTTCAAAGAGCCTTCGGGTATAAAAATAACTGATAGCCTGGCTATTCACTATTTTCATAACATCTTCCTTTTCAAACTAAACAAGAAATACTATGGTGTACGTGTTTATGTAAAGGACAGCCTTATTGAGAATATTGATGCGGCAAGGAGCAAAACCAGTTGGGTGTCGTATTTGCCCCTATCATCCACATTGCGGATAAACTGGATTGGGAATTATATAGGAAACTATTACTATTTATTTGAGACTACAGATGATATTGACGGTACAAATATTGCTGTTGAGGATTATGTGCCTGAATGGGCCAACTATGTAATAGGTATTTTAGCATTACTGATTTACTTAGTTATGCTCTTCTATATTCTTAAAATCCCATTCACCATCGTCAATAAAGTTACGTATAAACAAAGCCTGAACCGGAAATTGTTTAATGGGAGAATCATGCTTTATGCAACATTGGGAAGTATCATTTTGGGCTATTTATTCAGTGTTATCATGTTGGTGAATGTATTTCCGTTTAACGATTATTTCTTTATTACAGCACTTTTTTGTGGGGGAATGATTATTGGAACCATCGGAAAATGGCGGAACGACCTTGACTACAATCGATGCAATGCAGCTACATGTCACCAGTGGACAGGCGAACATAGTTGGACAGAGTATTTAGGAGGTGAGACAGTAACACAAACCATGCGCGATGGCAGCACTAACTCACAAACAACCAGACGCTATAGAGAACACCGTATATGTTCGGCTTGTGGCCACGAATGGTCAATACTCCGTACACACGTTATAGGAGGCCTAAAGTATTAGTTTTATCTATTGTTAAATTTAGAAGCGCAATCTATAGAAAAAAGTTTTGAAGAGATATAAATGAAACAAAAAGCACAATTTGACATGAAAAAAAAACTGTTTCAATTGCTCTTTATTCTCCTGATGGGAATCTTCCTTTCCATTCCATTGCCTGGATGGGCGCAAGATGAGGAAGAGGAAGAAATTATTGAAGAAGAAGTTGTAGCAAAGCAAGTGGTTTCGCTGAGCGAACTGGCCACTTTAATGCAGGCCGATGAAAGCGAAATCATCCTGAGTGATTTGGAAATAGTTATTGGTGATAGAGATACTGATTTCAAAGTTGATAAAATCTTCTATTCAGTTTACGAGATTTATCCAAAAGAAAGCCGGGCTAAAAAAATCTACTTTTATAATTGTGTTTTCAATACCGGGAGGGAGGCACCCATCGTGTTTAACGGTTGGACTTTTAGTAAATTAAACCTGCTTACCTGTGAAGTCAATTCGCCACTTACTTTCGAGAATATCAAAACGGTGGGTAATTATCCCATTCACATCGAGAACTGTTCGTTTGCCCATACACTTGAATTTAAGAATGAAATATTTGAACTCAATAAATTGCAGATTGTCAACAGTGTTTTCAGAAAAAACCTGATTGTCAGTTCTACTACCAACCAATTATTTTTGGATCATTGCCACTTTGATGCAGACATCATCCAATACAAAAAGGAGGATGAGGAAATGACCCATTTTCAAATGAGCCTGAATTACAGACAGTTTGGCAATGTAGAAATTAACAATTGTTCGTTTAATAACAATGGCATCAGCAACCTGTTCTCGCTTGATTTCAGTAATAGTAATATTGAAAGTCTGCGTATGTTCAACGACAGCCTGCAAAGTTTTGATTTGAGTTGGGCAACGGTGGAAAAATCGCTTTTAATTGATTCATTGTTTGTAAGCGATTACATCGGTATATTGAATTTCGATTTTCCCGAGAAAAACACCAATATTCCATGGTACAATTTTGGGGGAGAAAAACTGGCCGTTTTCTATACTGAAAAGTCCGACCTCATCATTCCTTACCAGGCCAAAACAAATAAACAACTGTCTGTAACTTTGGATTACAACGACCTGATCAGTGCTTATACCAAATTCAATACTTTATACCATGATCGGGGCGACATCACCTCTGCCAATGCCAGTTATGTCGAAATTAAAACCATCGAAACGCGGCGGCAGGCTTATATCCAGGAAATAAATCCTTCCCGTAATAATTTTATCAATCACAAACTCAATGTATTTCTCAGCTCTTTCTCTGATTATGCTACCAACCCGGGCAAATCACTGATTCAGTCGCTAAAGATACTGTTGGGTTTTACCCTTTTGTATATGCTTAGTTTTTCGGATTGGGATGGGCTGAACTACAACTACTATCTTTTACAATACCGCTTGTTTGCCAAATATATCATCAAAGATAAAAGTGTTGCAGCTATTTATAAACACACTGTCAACCCGCATCAGGATTTAATGCAAACAATCAATGAGAAATACCTGAAGAAAGGAAAAGATATTCCGCGCTCACTCCGATTTTTTGGCAGACCATTACACTTTCTGGGAATGCTTCGATTTGAAATGGTGCCCAATTTAATACGATTGTACAATTTCCAACCCCATGCCTGGAAATCACTTAATACAGGTCAAAAATTCTATTCAGGAATAATCATCACGCTGATTGTACTGAGCTTTTTCATCTATGTTTTCGTTGTAAAATTTATCAATGCTTTCATCCTGAGCTTAAACAGTTTTGTGGTCATCGGATTTGGGATGCTTCCCGAAAGAGGCCTCGCCATGTATTTATCCATTATCGAGGGAATTATCGGTTGGTTTTTACTGACAATTTTTACCATTACACTACTGAGCCAGGTATTGCAGGGGGCAGGATAAGTTGTGAGATAAAAAGGAATTATGGATTTTGAAGAATATTTAAATTTCAGCGATTGGACATTCTATTTACTGCTGTTTTTATGGATAGTGGTTCTATGGTTTGGGCTGAAATATTTCTATAAAATTGAAAAATTATTCAAATTGAAAGATGACTTCCAGAACGGGAGTAAAACGGCTGTCGGTTTGTTACAGGGCTCGTTTATTTTTGGATTTATCATTTACCTGATTTGGGTTCTGGCTCCTGATTTCGGACAGTCGAAAACTTTGGAGTTTATTATTTATTCAGGTATTTTATTGGTTTTTTTATGGCATGTTTTTATTAGTTTCAAGCACTATAAAATGCCAGGCGCCATTCTTCGCATGATGCTTATTTCGGTTCTAATGATTGTTTATTTTTATTCGGGCTGGGTGGGTGGCTTGTTGATGATTGCTGTTTTTGCTGTGGCGATTATTGTTTTTGCGCTTTTTAAATTGAAGAAGATATTAACGATTGGGTGAGGGAGATATGGAAAATATTGGTTTTAGGGAAATAAAGATACAAGGGAATACTGGAATTGGAAAGATTATTAAGATGGATAAAACATTGGTTATCATGACCTGTTTGAAACTACATTATTTCGCCCCTATTCCCCTTATTCCCTACACCCCCAAACAATTAAATAAACCACAATGAACTTTCTCATATCAATAATCCTTTTTGCCGTCTCTATTTTCCTGTTGGCGGTCTCTATCAGATACGGTTTAAGGGGCGCAGCAAGGCTGGATGCTTATTTCTCACAAAAGCACAATTCAGAATATCCGGGATTTGAATGGTATTACCGGATTCCATTTTCCATTGGTGTCATCCCTGAATACTTTTATGCCCTGGTAATGGCTTACGACAATTATTTCAAACGAAACTGGTGGGCCTTGAAAACAGCTTCTTTTATTGCTATTTTGGTTTTTATCGCGGGATTGAAAAGTCGTTCAGCTGTGGCAGCCTATTTTTCATTTGACTTCGTAAAAGAAGGGGGAATTACCGCCTTATTTACTTCCGGTAATTTCGTGACTTTTATGAACATCATTGTCCTGCTTTATGTTGCATTGTTTGTTTTGATATGTATCGAAAGCATCAGAATGCACGGTATTTACGCACCCATCCGCATAGTTATTTACAGCGTTTTAAGTTTGATGATGGCCAATCTGACTGTGATTACACTTTCCATTATTGTTTTTGTAACGATGATTTATATCGTGATTAAAATCATTGGCTTTCTTTTCTTCTCATCCCGCAGACGGAGAAGGGAAGAGAAAGAAGAAACTGCCGGTTCTGTTTTGGGAAAAGGTTTGCGTGCGTTTAGAGTCGAACTTTATCAATGGGAAGAAGAGGGGAAAACCAGGCCAAAACCAGAAACCAAACCCGAAAGAAAAACGAAGAAAATAAAACGGAAAAGGCCAAAGATAAAACGAACTTTCAGAAAGGATATTCCACGTTTGCATCCGGATTAAAAACTGAATCCAAATCCTAGTGCGCGAATTTTTCGCGTGCTTATTACTTAAATAATATTACGCACCTCTGGTGCTATAGCACAAGCCTCGTAGAGGCGAAATATTAATAGAAAAATCAAGAAGTCAAAACCGGAGCTCCGTAGGAGCGTAATATAAAAATCACCAACAGCGCACGAATTTTCGTGTATTTTAATTAAATGTCGGCACGCGAAAATTCGCGCGCTAGTTTAGATTAATATAAAATGACCAAAACAGCCGATAAAAACAACATCAATCCAATCATCGATAAGCTAACTGATGCCTTAGCCAAAGAAAGGCTGAAGGGCTATTTCGGCACAGCAAATGCGACCGAGAAAATTGAACTTTTTGAAAAGGCATTTGGTGTAAAACTTCCGTTTTCCCATAAAGTTTTCTTACGCAATTTTGATGGTGGATTTATTGCCGACAAGGAAGCCGACAGTTTAATTCTGATTGGAGAATTTGACGAAGCAAAAAACTTAAGAACAAGGTTCTTGAGCATCGATGAAATCATTGAAGAATACGAAAACATGGAACTCGATGACTGGCAGCGGCCATCCTGGTTTGATGGTTTTTATCCTTACATTCCCTTCTGCATTACTTCCGAAAATGAAAAACTGGTTTTTGTTGATCATTCCCTTATGACAGAAGAATCCTTTGTTTATGCTGCTTTTCACGACACACCTGCTTATGACTGGATAGTTGCAGCGGATAATTTTACTGATTTTTTAGAACAATTTTTCAATAGTGGTGGCAACCCGGATATCTTTAAAAATGATGCTGTTATCAATCCTGAAGACTTTCTGGAAGCACTCAACGAAAGAAAAGAAGAAGTAAGGAATCCTGCAGCTATCATCAAACGAAGCACGGCTTATCTTTCTCTTCTTCCAGATTCGGCACTCACTTATACCGAACGTGCCAATGCTTATCGCGATTCCCATCAATACGAAAAAGCACTGGCCGATTACGGCAAAAGCCTTGAAATGGAACCTAAATTTGCACTGGCTTACTATTGCCGGGGAAGTATGTTATTGTCCATAAAAAAAGCGCGTCAGGCATTGATCGATCTTGACTCAGCCTGCCAGATTGAACCTGATGATTGTCTTTATTTAACGGGAAGGGCAGACGCTTTTTATGAGTTGGGAAAACTGGAAAAAGCTTTGGTTGACTGCAATCATGCCCTTGAAGTTAATCCGCATTTTTTCAGTGCCCTCAGCACCCGGCGACAAGTATTTTTAGCCCTTGGCGAAACCGAAAAAGCTAAGGCTGATGCGGAATTGATTGCCGAATTATTGGAAGAGGATGAATAAAAACGGGGGTATTTTTAAGTCAATTCCATTATTCCACTCCTCCAAAAAAATCCAAGCTCCGGTTCATGTTTCGCTTTTCTTATTTAGAACGCCTCTAACTTCATAAGGTACAAGTATTTGTTTTTACTTTTTTGGTAATTTTAATGGATTTCTGAAATCACATACATAATGTAGTTATTTAGAATGATTTCCTTTATAAAAAACTATAAAATCACAAGAAAGTGTAGCATCTGAAAATGATTTTAATCTTTAGTTAATACCTGAATAAAAGATGGAAACCAACCTCACAAATCCATCTTAAACAACAGCGTGGGGCGAGTTTGAGCGAAAATCGAAAGAGTAGCTCATCAAACCTAAAAATTAATGTTATGAAAAAAATTCTACTTATTTTAATTGCTTTGCTATTTGGTTCAGGCCTTGCATTCAGCCAGGAACAATGGACTTTATTGAACACTTCAAATTCTGACATCCCTTCCGACAGAACAATTTCTTTGGGTGTTACGGCTGATGATGTTGTTTATATCGGAACACCCGGCGGTCTGGTTGACCCCAGTCATGTTTATGAATATACCGGTACCGACTGGACCGATATGGATTGGTTTTCTTCCTTCAACAACATGAAAAGCAGCCCATCGGGCCATCTCGCCATCGCTACCGGCGAAGGGGTTTTTCATTACGATGGAACCGAATATGTATTGTTTAACAAAGGCAATTCAAACTTAACAGCCAATAATGTCTCATGCCTGGATATCGGGCCTGATGGAACGGAATATATTGGATTGACTGCCGCCGGACTTGTTGCATCAGGTGGTCTCGGGATTTATGACGGCAGCTTTTGGGCGATTTACAACAAAGACAATTCACCGCTGCCGGTCAATAATGTGCATGTTGTTTTTATCGGACAAAACAATATTTTGTGGATAGGTACACAAGATGCCGGCCTGATGAAAAAAGATGGCGACAATTGGGAACTTTTCACTACAGAAAACTCAGATATTCCTGAGAACCATGTCACGCATATTGCGCAATCATCTTCCGGTTTGTTGTGGATATCTTTTGCCGATGGAAGTATTGCCACTTTTGATGGTTCGGAATGGACATACATCAGGGTCAGGAATTTGGATTTCCCGGAAAGTAATGTGAGCGATATGTTGTTTGATGCTGATGACAACCTTTGGATGGGCTTCGAGAGCGATGGCTTTGCAAAATATGATGGCGCAGACTGGACTTACTTTACCAGCCTGCTCACGCCGCTTCCCGGTGATGAAGTAACAGGTTTGGAATTAGACAGCGATGGAAAACTCTGGATTAGCACCCAGTGGAACGGCCTGGCCATTTACGACCCCGATTTCGGTTCGGCCATCGATGATTTTCTTTCTCGCGAAAATATTGCAATTTATCCCAATCCGGTAAACACAAGCCTGAATGTTGAATTTACGGAACTAACAGGCAAAGCCGATTTGTATATTTATAATTTGATGGGACAATTGCTTCTCCATCAGCAAATGAATGAAGCCCATTTTCAAATCGATTGCAGCAAACTACAGGCCGGGTATTACACTCTGAAAATTAAGAGCCAGAAAGGAAACGAGTTTGTCAGCAGGCCATTTGTTAAGCAGTAAACTTTTACTTTTTGTTCATGGGAAAATATTTCTTCAAGACAATTTTTATTAAAGTATTATTGCTAAATTGCCACAGATTCACAGGACAATGCAAATTATAATCTGTGAATTTGTGGCTATTCTTTCTTATAAA
>Ga0164318_10003464_pt1 | contig 14937 bp, 10 predicted proteins | sample GuaBasSedimGuay9_FD_113734 | JGI IMG/M metagenome (GOLD analysis project Ga0164318, IMG submission 113734) | Subseafloor sediment microbial communities from Guaymas Basin, Gulf of California, Mexico - Guay9, Core 4571-4, 0-3 cm | ecosystem: Environmental > Aquatic > Marine > Hydrothermal vents...
AGCACCCTTTCTGCCGTAACACATAGGAACACAGCAACTTACGTCGCCACGCAAAACCGCCATGATTTTCGCTATAAATGCCATAAATAAACCAACCTCCGTACACAATTCACCCTCTATATACGAATCCCTGATTCCGATCATCACCGATGTTGTAGTAAAAATGATTGTGGGGATGCAGAATTCGATTTTGTCTATTATGTCGGGTCTGCTTATGTATAAATTCAAGTCCCTTTTTATAGGGTAATCGTGAACCCGGTCACTCTCTTCTTCATTCGCATACGCTCACTCTCTCGAAGCCCGATCTACTTTTCTATGTCATATATGAGTTACAAATATAAAGTTTATTGCCTTAACAGACTAACCCACAGCCCCTCCAAAGGCTCGAGATCTTTAACAAGCTGTGGGGCGCCACGGCCAGATACGTTAAACCATAATTTTGACATCAATGACCGCCGGCCAAAGCAGCCGGATAGGTGTATAATTTCACCCGAAGCACAAAAAATGTGAAAAAACATCCTGTTTTTACCACTCCATTTTTTAACCGGTTGAAAAAAAGAAGGTTAGATGATAAAAAAAGGGAGAAATTATTAAAAAAGGGGGTTGACAAAAATAGACCCGTGACATATCCTGCTTGTGAAAAAAGTAACGAGGTCGATGAGGTGATAATGACTGTGAATTACCTCCTTTTTTATGACTGCGGCGACTGCGAAAGAAATATCTCATCGGCTTCATTTAATAGAGCGGCACGCTTATTAACTATATCAATCGAAGCGATTGCTTCGGAGGGTGTTTAGATGAATAAAGAAGCTTTCAATCCGTTCCGGATGGCTCAGACTCAATTCGATCACGTAGCCGATATTCTCGAGTTGAATGAACCTACCAGGGATCTGTTGAGAAATCCGATGCGCGAATATCATTTCAATATTCCTATTCGGATGGATGATGGCACTAGCAAAGTTTTCAGGGGGTTCCGGGTCCAGCACAACGATGCCCGCGGTCCATGTAAGGGCGTAATCCGGTTCCACCCGCAGGAAACGATTGACACGGTGAGGGCACTGTCGATGTGGATGACGTGGAAATGCGCTGTGGTCGATATTCCTCTCGGCGGCGGCAAGGGCGGGGTCATCTGCGACCCGCACAATCTGAGCGCCCGAGAGCAGGAACAGATCTGCCGCGGCTGGGTCAGACAGCTCGCCCGCGTGGTCGGCCCGCTGGCCGATGTTCCGGCGCCGGATGTCATGACATCGGCTCAGCACATGCTCTGGATGCTCGATGAGTACGAACATATCTACGGAAATAAATTTCCCGGTTTTATCACCGGCAAACCGGTCGGTATGGGCGGTTCGCTCGGCCGGACCGAAGCGACTGGATTCGGCGTCGTTTATACACTTCGCGAGGCTCTCAAACAGCTTAATATAAAACCGGAAGATATGCTCGCATCGGTACAGGGATTCGGCAACGTGGCCCAGTACGCCATCAGGCTCTACAGCCAGCTCGGCGGAACAGTCATCTGCGTCTCCTGCTGGGATCAAAACGATCAGACTTCTTACTCCTTTAAGAAGAAAGACGGTATTGATCTCGATGCCCTGCTTAAGATCACCGATCGTTTTGGCGGTATCGACAAAGACAAGGCCAAAGACATGGGCTACGAAATCCTGCCCGGCGACGCTTGGATTGAGCAGGAAGTCGATATTCTGATTCCGGCGGCGCTGGAAAACCAGATCACCGTTGAAACGGCTCAGAAGATGAGTCCGCGGGTGAAAGTGATTGCCGAAGGCGCCAATGGTCCGACCACCCCGGAAGCGGACAAAATCATTGCCGAGCGCAATATCTTCTTGATCCCGGATTTTCTGGCCAATGCCGGCGGCGTTACCTGCAGTTATTTCGAACAGGTCCAGAGTAATATGAATTACTACTGGGAAAAGGATGAAGTCTTGGGCAAACTCGATGTCAAAATGACATCGGCGTTCCTGGCTGTCAGCGATATGGCCAGGAAGCGGAAACTGTACATGCGCGATGCCGCGTATGTGATTTCCGTCGCCCGTGTGGCGCAGGCGTGCAGTGACCGCGGCTGGGTCTAAACAGCGATTCCCTTTTTTATATAAATCCGCCGCGGCAGTTTTTCTGTCGCGGCGGTTTCTTGTATTGACTTATTGGAAATTATCCGAATTATTATATTATAAAATATAAACAACCTGTCCGGCCAAAACACGGTTGGAGAAAAAAAGGTCGGCGTATGACACATAAGCGCATACAGATTTTATCGGAAAAGTTACCGGAATTCGATCGCAGGTTTTTCGAATCGGAAAGCATCATCAGCCGCATCGGCGACGGCGCCATCGGCGGTAAGGCTTCGGGTCTGGCTTTTATCAAGGATACCCTTGCGGAAAATTTCGGCTCCGGCGCGGTAAATGGTATCAGGGTGGGGATTCCCCGCATGGTGGTTCTCACCACCGGGCTGTTCGACCATTTTATGAAGCATAACGATCTATACAAGACAGCTCTTTCGGGCGAGTCGAACACGTTCATCGCCGATGCCTTCAACAGGGCGAGTTTCCCGCCCGATATGGTCGGTGATCTTCGAGCCATGATCGAATCGGTGCGGACACCGCTGGCAATCAGATCATCGAGTTTGCTCGAGGATGACATGTATGAACCGTTCGCCGGTGTCTATGCCACCAAGATGATTCCCAATAATCAGCCCGACGCCGATACACGTTTCAGAAAATTTTCCGAGGCTATCAAGTTTGTCTATGCCTCGACCTTTTTCAAATCGGCCCGCGATTATCACCGGGTCACAGGACGCGCCTCGGAAGATGAAAAAATGGCAGTGATAGTGCAGGAGGTGGTCGGTTTCAGGCATTACAATCGCTTTTATCCCCATTTCTCGGGTGTCGCCCGGTCGTTCAATTTTTATCCTACCGGGCAAGCCAAACCGGAGGAAGGGGTCATCGACCTTGCTCTCGGGCTGGGTAAGACTATTGTCGACGGGGGTCTGGCCTGGAGTTATTCCCCGGCCTATCCGCGGGTCGGCCCGCCGGTATCTTCACCGCGCGAACTGATGAAAAAAACGCAGACCGAATTCTGGGCGGTCAACATGGGAAAACCGCCCCAATATGATCCCATCAAAGAAACCGAATACCTGGTGAAGGGCAGTCTGGCCGATGCCGAATATGATGGAACACTTGATTATGCCGCCTCCACCTATCGACCGGCCGATGACAAAATCGTTATGGGAATCGGGGCCTCCGGCCCGCGATTGGTCACATTTGCCCCTATACTGGTCGGAGAGATGATTAAACTAAATGATCTGGTTGTCAGATTGCTTGATATTTGCGAGAGAGCCGCCGAAACTGCAATCGAGATCGAATTTGCAATAACGTACGACCGCAAAGCCGAGATACCGGTGAGATTCGGATTTCTCCAGGTACGTCCGATGGTCGTTTCCGATGCCCGGCTCAATATCGAAGACGGCGAGATGACCGGCGATGATGTTCTTGCCGTATCGGAGCGGGCGCTCGGCAACGGTGAAATATCCGGTATCAAGGACGTTGTTTATGTCACGCCGGAAAATTTCGATGCCGCCAACACACGCACTATCGCCGCTCAGCTCGAAGCAATAAACCGGCGCATGCTCAATGACAGGCGCCCGTACCTGCTGATCGGATTCGGCCGCTGGGGAAGTTCCGATCCCTGGCTTGGAATCCCGGTTGAATGGAGCCAGGTTTCCGGCGCCAGGGTTATTGTGGAAGCATCGACACCGGAGATGAATGTAGAATTGAGTCAGGGGGCGCATTTCTTTCATAATCTGACATCATTTCAAATTTTCTATTTTACAATAAATCATGCCGGCCCATATCGTATCAAGTGGGAGTGGCTGAACCAACAGAATGCTGTCTATCAGACCGAATTTATTCGCCATATTACACTGGCGAGACCATTAAATATAAAGGTTGACGGCCGTAGCGGGCGGGGAGTTATCCGGATATGACAAAAAAGAAAAAATTTATGGATAGGCTTTATCAGGATCTTCAGGAAAGATCCAAAGAGCTGAATTGCATTTACCAGATCGAGGAAATTCTCAGCAACCGTAATGACGAATCGATCGAGGATATCTTCGCGAAAATCGCCAATGTCATTCCTTATGGATTTCAGTACACGGAAGAGTGTGAAAGCAAAATAACCTTCGAGGGACAAGTATTCAAATCATCCGAATTTGAAGAAACCGAGTGGTCACACAGCGAAGATATTATTGCCAAAAATACCGTTGTGGGAACGGTCACCGTTTATTACCTGAAAGATTTCGAGAAGCTTGATTTCGGTCCGTTCCTGAAGGAAGAGGTCAGACTCATACAATCGACCGCCGACCGTCTCGGTCATTTTATCATACACCAGAGACTGAAAACAGTAATTGAAAAACTGGAAAGTACCGGCACCGGGGCAGCATCGTCGGGAGACGGTCAATGGCGGGTCATTCTCGACTTGCTACGTCAGACCGACAGCAATCTTTACCTGAGCGTATCAAGGAAAATACTCAATTTCCTCTGCTGGAGCGGTATTCAGGAGGCGGAGAAACTTATCCAGACTTTCAGCCCGGAAGAAACGACCTACGATGAGGGCGATCCCGAAACCTGGAATCAACCGCTTCGACGGAGCGCGCATGATTACCCGGTGGACTTCTCGTCGGCCGCCTTCGCGGTGGCATCGAAATACCTGACCGACAATGAAATATTGCGCATGCTTCATAAATGGATACAGGAAGACCGGCTCAGCTTTCTGGTGCAGGTTGTCAATCGTAATCTTTCTTTATCGGAAGTGGCCGACGCCATCCGGCGTTATTACGATCTGGTGGCCGATGACCCGGGAGCTTCATCGTCAAATAAACGCGGCATTCAGGTTTCGCTCATCCGCCGCTTTCTTTCCGACCAGCTCGCCTATATAAATGTGGCCAAGAATTTCATCGGCATCAGGGATTTTTACCATCTGCTCCAGAATGTTATTTTCAGTTCGGAAAGTCACGGCAAACTCGGCGGAAAGAGCGCCGGGATGTATCTTGCGGCCCAGATTCTCAAAAAACGGTCCCGAGAAAACAGTCTGCTCCGGGATGTCAAAACGCCAAAAACATGGTTCATCAGTTCCGATGTCCTGTTGCACTTTATGACCTATAACGACTTCGAAGAAGTGGTCGAGCAAAAATACAAAGAGATCAACCAGGTCCGGCTGGAATACCCGCATGTTGTCCAGACATTCAAACGGGCCCGATTCCCTAGCGATATCATCCAGGGTTTATCGGTCGCCCTCGATGATTTCGGGGAGCGTCCGCTTATTGTTCGAAGTTCCAGTCTTCTCGAGGACCGCATGGGTGCGGCTTTTTCGGGGAAATACAAAAGCCTGTTCCTGGCCAATCAGGGCAGTAAAAAGCAGCGCCTGGAGGCGCTTCTTGACGGCATTGCCGAGGTTTACGCATCGACATTCAGCCCCGACCCGATCGAATACAGAGCCGAGCGCGGATTGATAGATTTCGGCGAAGAAATGGGGATCATGATCCAGGAGGTGGTCGGTAAACGTGTCGGCAAGTATTTCCTTCCGGCCTATGCCGGAGTCGCCTTCAGCCGCAACGAGTTCCGCTGGTCACCCAGAATAAGACGCGAGGACGGATTGGTGCGTATTGTCCCCGGTCTCGGGACGCGCGCCGTCGATCGACTTAGCGATGATTACCCGGTACTGATTACTCCGGGACAGCCCGGCTTAAGAGTTAATGTCGATCCGGACGAAATTATCCGTTATTCTCCAAAGAAGATCGATGTCATCGATCTCGAATCAAACAGCTTTAAATCGATCGATATCGATGAATTTCTCAAAGAGTTTGGCTATGAAATGCCGGCGATCAATAATATTATCTCGGTATTCCATGACGGTCAGATAAGCAAGCCAATGGCCATGAGTGTCGATTTCGAAAACGATCAACTGGTCGCCAATTTCGAGGGTCTGATCAACAACACCCAGTTCGTAAAAAAGATGGAGCTGATCTTAAAGACACTCGAAGAAACGCTCAACACCCCGGTCGATATCGAATTTGCCTCCGATGGTCAGGATTTTTATCTGCTTCAGTGCCGCCCGCAGAGTTATTCAGGGGAAAGCCGCCCCGCCCCGATTCCCAAAGATATCCCTGAAAACCGGATTGTCTTTACGGCCAACCGGTATATCTCCAACGGACGCGTCCCGGATATAACACATATCGTCTATGTCGATCCGGAAAAATATGTGCTCCTGAGTGAACGTAACGAGATACTCGCGGTCGGGCAGGCGGTCGGTAAACTGAACAAATTGCTTCCCAAAAGACAATTCATCCTCATGGGGCCGGGTCGATGGGGAAGCCGGGGCGATATTAAGCTGGGGGTCAGTGTCACCTATTCGGAGATAAACAATACCGCCGTGCTGATAGAGATAGCCAGGAAAAAGGGCAACTATGTCCCCGATCTGTCGTTCGGCACGCATTTTTTCCAGGATCTGGTCGAGGCCGGAATACGTTATCTCCCGCTTTACCCCGACGACAAAGGAACTGTATTCAACGAACATTTTCTAAAAAGCGCCAAAAATATCCTGCCCGAGGTCCTTCCGGAATTTGAAAAGCTGTCCGATACGATCCGGTTGATCGATATTCCTCAGAGCACCGATGGTCAGATATTACAGGTGCTTATGAATGCCGATCTTGAGGAGGCTGTCGGTATCCTGGCGCCGCCGTCATCGCAGTACGAGTCGCCGGTTGTCAGGATCGAGGGCGCCGATCATCACCGTGATGATTTCTGGAACTGGCGGACAAAGATGATAGAATGCCTGGCCTCCACATTCGACCTGGACCGCTTCGGTGTGGCCGGGCTGTATCTTATCGGCAGTACCAAAAACGCCACCGCCGGACCTGCCAGCGATATCGATCTCCTGGTACATTTCCAGGGAACACCGGAGCAGTTGCAGCAATTGAAATATTATCTCGAGGGGTGCAGCATCTGTCTTTCGGAGATCAATTATCTTCGCACCGGCTACCGCACCAAGGGCCTGCTCGATGTTCATATTGTCACCGATTCGGATCTGGAGAAGAAGACAAGTTTCGCGGCCAAAATCGGCGCCGTGACCGATGCCGCCCGCCCTCTGAAACTAAAGAGCCAGTTGCCGTCACCGGAGGATTAATTCCCGGGTGGCATTTTCAGGCGATTCCGGATCGAACCTGATCAACGCCAGTTCGTCGCCGTCATGCGCCGCCGAGAGGGCGATGGTTTGCCCGATTTTATCTTTCCATGTCCCGGTCAGCCGGGCCGATTCATGCACGTGACCATGCAGAGTTAGAAGCGGCTGTCTCGAAACGATAAACTTCTTTATGGCCATACTGCCCACATGCACATCCATAGGAACATAATCTATCATCTTATCGTCGAGAGCGGCCCGGTCGAGCTTGCTTTTATAAGGCGGGGAATGAAACAGAAAGATCGACCGCCCCAATTCCTCGCCGCCGGCGAGTCTTTCCAGATCCCGTGCGATAGTGGCATGTTTTCTTTTATAGGTGTCCATCGGCACGCTTAAAAAGCCCTCCTCGGGCGAAATACATCCCGGATCGACATAACGCGAGACATCATACCGCTCCCAGTCTTTTAATTGAAACGGCGAGGGTGGAATATAAGCGTATCCAAAAACACTGAAACCGCCGAAACCGACCTTGCGGTCATGAACATATTCCCAGATTCCCCGAGCCACCGCATCGTACACCGCCGCCTCGACAAACCGCCCATCATCGTTCCCCAGTATCAAAAAGACGCGGGGAGAATCTTCTCCCAGGCGCTCGCGGAGTTTCATAAATTCAACCGCGAGGAAATCATTGATAAAATCTTTATGCCGCAGATCGAGCGAGGTGTTTGCGGTCAGGGCGGAGGGGAGAATATCGCCGCCCATAAAGAGCGCATCGGGCCGCTCCTCGAGAATTTTCCCGAAAAGCGACAGATACCGGTTTTTATAACCATGCAGATCGGACACAAAAAAGCAGGTCATTTTTTGGTACCCGGACTGACGACAATTATTTCAGTGTGTATCGACTTCATTAAAAACAAAATACGAAATTTATAACATCTTGTCCTGTCAAAAATCGGGGTGAGACACAGCCGCTTTTCTCAATCAGGTTGTTGCTTCTTGGGTAAATCTGATGTATATATGGTTTCAGTAATTTGGAATTGACTGAGGTAAGCGAAAGATGAAGAAAATCCTGATAACAGGCGCGGTCGGACAAATCGGATCGGAACTGGCGACCGCCCTTAAAAAACGTTATGGAAAAGAAAATGTGGTCGCGAGCGATATCCGGATGCCCTCCGACTTCAACCCACGCAACGACGGGCCCTTTGAGTTTCTTGACTGCCTCGACCCGCATCATATCACCCGGGCGATGCAGATGTATAATTTCGACACCATTTACCACCTGGCCGCCATCCTCTCGGCGGTCGGCGAGGCCAAACCGAACCTGGCCTGGCAGGTCAATATGTACGGCCTTTATAATATGCTCGAGGCGGCGCGCCAATACCATTGCGCCGTGTTTGTTCCCAGCTCGATCGGCGCCTTCGGCAAGAGCACACCCAAGGACGGAACCCCGCAGGATACCGTTCAGCGACCCGATACGATGTACGGCGTCACCAAGGTGGCCGGGGAACTTCTCTGCGACTATTATCACAAGCGCTTCGGTCTCGACACCCGCGGTGTCCGCTTCCCGGGATTGATCTCCTATCAAACCGAACCGGGCGGGGGTACCACCGATTACGCTGTCGAAATTTTCTCCGAAGCCCTGAAGCATAAAAAATACACCTGTTATCTCAACGCCGATACCCGCATGGACATGATGTACATGCCGGATGCTATCAAGGGGATGATTGACCTGATGGAGGCCGATCCGGACGGGCTGATTCACCGCAATGCCTTCAATTTGACCGCCATGAATTTCACCCCCGCCGAGATCGCCGATGAGATAAAAAAGCATATCCCCGAATTTGAAATCGAATACAATGTCGATCCGGTCCGTCAGGCAATCGCCGATTCCTGGCCGAATTATCTCGACGATTCCGCCGCCCGCAACGAATGGGGCTGGAAACCGACGTTCGATATGGAGATGATGACAAAAGATCTGCTGGAAAAATTGTCGCAGAAAATCGAGAAACCGCAGAAGCCGAAATCCCGGTAGGTGTAAACCCGATGAAAAAAGTAAGACTGGTCTCATGGAACGTCAACGGCATCAGGGCGGTGCACCGCAAAAACGCTCTCGACTGGTTTTTCAGGGAAAAGCCGTTTATGCTCTGCCTTCAGGAGACAAAAGCGATGCCGGAGCAGTTCCCGAAAGAAGTGCAGGAACTCGGCGGTTACCATATTTATTCGACATCGGCTGAGAGAAAGGGCTACAGCGGCGTGGCCCTCTTTTCCCGGCAAAAACCGGTTAATGTCAAACATGGCCTCGGTGTCAAAAAATTCGATACCGAAGGCCGGACTCTGATCGCCGAATTCGATGATTTTGTCCTTTACAATATATATTTCCCAAATGGAAAGGCCTCGAAAGAAAGACTGCAGTATAAGATGGATTTCTACGATGCCTTCCTGAAATATGCCGACAAACAGAAAAAATCGGGGAAAAATATAATCATCTGCGGCGATGTCAATACGGCCCACAAGGAAATTGACCTGGCCCGCCCCAAAGAGAATGAGAAAACATCCGGTTTCCTTCCCGAAGAACGGGCTTGGATCGATAAACTAATCGATCACGGCTATATCGACACCCTGCGGATGTTCAACGACAAACCGGAACAATACACCTGGTGGGATATGAAGACCCGGGCCCGGGAACGGAATGTCGGCTGGAGAATCGATTATTTTTTCATCGGCGAAAGCCTTAAAAAGCGTATCAACGCCGCCCATATTTTCCCCGAGATCATGGGCTCGGATCATTGCCCGATCGCTATCGATATCCAGAATTAACAAGGCTGGAATTTCAGCATAATAACAAAAAAACAGCAGGCTGTCTCCCCGACAGCCTGCTGTTTTACAATAACCGCCATTATTTCCACGCGTAATAAATTGTCCGGCAACAGGATAATATCATTTTTGAAAAAAGTTGATATATGACTCTTGACAATCGCCGATTATCCGATATCTTATATAAAACTCAGAATACTCAGAAATACCAGAAATGGCCGACACGTCGAAACATAAAGATTATCTGACCACCACCGAGGCCGCCAAAATTTTGTCGGTTTCTCCGGACACTGTTTTAAAATGGGTCAAGGCGGGCAAGATCGAATCGTTCCGAACCCTGGGCGGGCATTTTCGCATTCCGTCCGGCGCCCTCGATGCTCTGGCGACGGAGAAAAACGATCTGCCCATACTGGACACCACCGCCCGCCAGATTTCGACTTTTCAGTACTGCTGGGAATACCTCTCAAAAGGCGGGGCTATCAAGCCGGAGTGTCATGAATGTATCACCTACCGTTCCCGTTCCCGCCGCTGTTATGAACTTCGCGACCTGCCCGAAGGACTTGGCTGTCTGAGATTGTACTGCAAGTCCAGTTGTGAGGACTGTGATTATTACGGAATAGTCAGCGGCCAGGGGATCAATGTCATGGTGCTTTCCGAGGGCAACAGGATCCTCACCGACTATGACGAAGACAGCAATAACGGTATTCATATCCGTTTTGTCACCAGTGAATATGAATGTGCCATGATGATCGAAAAGTTTCGTCCCGATTATATCGTGGTTGACTGCACTCTGGGAAAAAAGCGGACCGAAGTCGTCTGCCGAAGTCTGTTTAACGACCCGCGCATTCCGGTAGTACGGTTAATTCTCTCATCCAAAATCAAAAAATTAAGCGAATATTGTGATAAAGAAGTGTTTGGCTGGATTAAGAAACCTTTTACGGTCCGGCAATTGATGGATTGTATCGAGGGAACAGCCTGAACACCGGGGCTATGCCGGGAGGATAATACTACGTCCTCCGCCACGAACTTGAAATTGAATCGTTACTGGCAAGGTCAAGAGGAGAACCGTCTTATGCCGGAAAAATTGACAATCAAAGGGCGTACTGTCAGACTTTTGAAATGTGACATTACAGACCTTGAAATCGAATCTTTTGTTTTTTATGCCCGCGAGGATCTCGCTCTCGGGTCCGGGTTCGGCAATGCCATCTCGGTCCGGGGCGGGCCGTCGATACAGCAGGAACTGGATAATCTCGGCCCGGTCGAGACCACCGCGGCGGTGATAAGTTCCGCCGGAGAACTCAAGGCCGATTATATCATCCACGCCGTCGGGCCCAAATTTCAGGAGGAAGACCTGGAAGAAAAACTCCGGACAACGGTCCTCAATGCCCTGAAGGCGGCAGATCAGAAAGGTATCAAAGCGGTTGCTTTCCCGGCCATGGGCGCGGGTTTTTACGGTGTCCCGCTTGAAATCAGCGCCGCCGTGACCCTGGGGATAATAATCGATTATTTATCGGGCGAAACCGGAATCGAGGATACTGCTATATGTCTCCTCGATTCGAGGGAATTCAAGCCGTTTGAAAATCAACTGTCAAGTATGGCGGCGGCGTAAAGGAGGTATGATGAGTCCCTTGCTGCATTTTTCGGAACATACATTACAGGAAGCGGCGCTTGCTTTTATGGCGCTGGCCTATATCACTCGTCTGACCTGGCTGTTTCATTTCAAGGCCGGTTCGGATCGCCAGGCGCCGACCGGCGCCGCCGATACGACACCTCGCCGGGGCATCCTTTATTCATGGTTCAATATCGCCATGCCCTGGGCAATGGAAAGCACCCGGACTAAAATGTTCATGTATATTCAGTTTATAATATTTCATCTGGGCGTAACGGCCGCCATCGGGCTGTCATTCATCATCCCTTATGCGCCACGGCTTTTGGATTCACGGGTGGCGGCGGTGATCCTGATGGCCATAATCGGGGCCGCCCTCCTGGTCGGTCTCATGCGGATAATCCGTCGGATTTCCGACAAATATATGCGCGCGATAAGTTCACCCGACGATTATTTTTCACTTTTGCTTTTGACCGTCTGGTTCGCCTTCGCCTTTTTATCGGTACCTAACAGCACCGCCTGGGGAGAGTGGCACCTGTTGACATATTTCTTCCTGACCGCCTTTTTCCTGGTGTACGTTCCATTCAGCAAAATATCCCATTACCTGTACTATCCTTTCACCCGGTACTATCTGGGCAAAACGCTGGGACACCGGGGAGTTTATCCGATGAAACACGCCCGGCAATCCGGTGAATGATCGTCAATAATGGTGGAACAGAGAATTTGGAGATAACGATGAGCAGTATAAATACAAGATCACACAAGGCACAAAAAGTAATCGAACGGATGGGCAAAAAACTCAACCGGCAGATTGTCGGTTCGCTGGTGGCCTGCGTGCACTGCGGAATGTGCACCAATGCCTGCCATTATGTACTGGCCAATCCCGATGACCCGACTTACGCCCCGGCATACAAGGCCGACCAGATACGCAAATTCTTCAAGAAACATTATGACTGGACCGGCCGTGTCCTGCCCTGGTGGGTCAAGGCCAAAAGCCTGTACACCGACGAGGATCTGGAAGAGTTGAAAGATACTGTCTTTGGCAAGTGTACCAACTGCCGGCGCTGTTCCATCAACTGCCCCATGGGTGTCGACTATGCCACTTTCAACCGCATGGCACGAGGACTGCTTGTCTCGGTCGGTGTCATGCCCGAAGGGGTGGCCGTCGTCAGCAAGGACCAGTGGGAAATCGGCAACCAGATGGGTGTCCTAAAAGAGGACTATGTCGATACCCTCGAATGGCTGGCCGAGGAATTGCAGGAAGAATGGGGCGACCCGAACGCGACCATACCGATCGACAGGACAAATGCGGACGTCGTTTATTCCATCAATCCGCGTGAGGTCAAATATGATCCACGGACCATCTCCGATGCGGCCCTCATCTTCTATGCCGCCGGTGAAAACTGGACCATGCCGAGCGAATGCTGGGATATGACCAATTTTGGTCTGTTTTCCGGCGACGACGATCTCGGGGGCGCTGTGGCCCGGCGGTTGTATGAAAAGGTGGAAGAACTCAGCGGCAAAACCCTGGTCATTTCCGAGTGCGGCCACGGTTATCGTTCGACCCGCTGCGAGGGACCCAACTGGGGTAAACTGGATGTCAAATTCCCCATGGAAAGTTCTGTTATAACAATGCTCCGTTATATCAGGGAAGGCCGGATCAAAGTGGACAAATCGAAGAATACCACCCCGGTCACTTTTCATGATTCCTGCAACAATGCCCGTTCCTGCGGACTGTTCGAGGAACCCCGCGAGCTTCTGAATCTGGTCTGTTCCGATTTCCGCGAGATGTATCCCAACCGCACCGAGAATTACTGCTGTACCGGCGGCGGCGGGGCGATGTCGATGTCGGAATACACTCCACGGCGGCTCAAATCGGCCAAAATAAAGGCCGATCAGCTTAAGGCCACCGGCGCCGAGATAGTTGTCACCTCATGTCATAACTGCGTTGACGGTCTTACCGACCTGATACGCCATTACAAACTCGGCATGCAGGTCACCCAGCTTGTCAACCTGGTTGCCAACGCTCTCGTCATTGAAAAGAAGGTCATGGTTCCGGTCGAAGAGATCACCGCCGACCTGGCCGGTTATCGTATTCTTGTTGCCGACGACGAGCCGGACTTCGTGACCTTTGTCGCGACAATACTTGAAGACAACGGCGCCGCGGTAATGCGGGCATATGATGGCGATGAGGCCATCAAGATGGCCCGCCATGAGAAACCGGACCTGATGACACTCGACATCACCATGCCGGGCAAATCGGGAATAGAAGTATTCGAGATGCTGAAAAAAGACGACGACCTGAAATCGATTCCGGTCTGCGTCATTACCGGTAAACCGGAACTCCGTAAACTGATTTACGATCGGCCGACGACGCCGGACGGATATATGGACAAGCCGATCACAGAGGAAAACCTGCTGATCAATATCAGGAAAATACTGAAAGTACACCATCATCAGGAGACCGTGGAAAGCAAAAAGCAGATCTGATTTCCGAAAGGATTCGCCGATGGAAAATATTTACCAGGCATATTTTGAATCACTGCCCTGTTTTGTTACGGTGCAGGACCGTGATTTCAGGATTATCAGCGCCAACCGGATGTTCCGCGACAATTTCGGCGATCATGAGGGCCGCTTCTGTTACCAGATTTACAAGCAACGTCCCGAAAAGTGCGAAATCTGCCCGGTCGAAAGGACATTCCGCGACGGCGGCGAATACCACAGCGATGAACAGGTAAGGACGCTCGATGGACGCGATGTCTGCGTAATTGTCAATACCACCCCGATCAGAAACGAAAAGGGCGATATTATTGCAGTGATGGAAATGTCCACCGATATCACCGATATCAAGCTTCTCCACCAACAACTTCGGGAAAGCCAGGAAAGATACCGTATCCTGTTCGAAGAGGTCCCGTGTTATATTTCAATTCAGGATAAGGATCTGCGCATCGTCGATGCCAACCGATTGCACCGTGAGGCCTTCGGGACCTCGTACGGCGGCAAATGCTATGAAATTTACAAGCACCGTAAAAAGGAATGCGAACCGTGCACCGTCCGGCAGACATTTGCCGACGGTAAGGTCCGCACTCATGAGGAAGTCGTTACCTCGCGCGACAACGAACAGATGAATGTCCTGGTAAACACCGCCCCGATCAGAAACGGCGATGGTGAGATTGAAAAAGTGATCGAGATGAGTACCGACATCACGCAGATACGTCAGTTGCAGGACAAGCTGACCTCGGTGGGCCTTCTGATCAGCTCCATATCCCATGGTATCAAGGGACTTCTCAACGGGCTCGACGGGGGTATCTACCTGGTCAATACCGGTCTTA
>Ga0164318_10003465_pt1 | contig 14936 bp, 11 predicted proteins | sample GuaBasSedimGuay9_FD_113734 | JGI IMG/M metagenome (GOLD analysis project Ga0164318, IMG submission 113734) | Subseafloor sediment microbial communities from Guaymas Basin, Gulf of California, Mexico - Guay9, Core 4571-4, 0-3 cm | ecosystem: Environmental > Aquatic > Marine > Hydrothermal vents...
CGGGCTGAATAAATACTATGGACAGAGACAGGTTCTGAGCAATATCAATCTCAGTTTTTTCCCCGGTGCCAAGAACGGTATTGTCGGGGAAAGCGGCGCCGGCCAATCGACGGTCCTGCGTATCATGGCCGGTCTCGACGAGGAATTCAAAGGCACCGCCGAGCTGATGTCGGGATACAGGGCCGGGATCGTCATGCAGGAACCTTACCTTGACGATAACCTGACTGTCCGGCAGACACTCGAGCAGGCCTTTGCCGACCAGATGGCGATGATGGCCGAATACGAGAAAATTTCCGAGAGCATGGCCGAGCCGATGGATGACGATCAGATGCAGAAAGCTATGGACCGCATGGGGGAACTGCAGGATCAGCTCGATGCCTCCGACGCCTGGAATCTTGACCAGAAACTTGATCGCGCCGGTGATGCACTCTGTCTGCCCGGCGACGATCGTTTTGTGGGCACGCTGTCGGGCGGAGAACGGCGGCGCGTGGCGCTTGGCAAGGCGCTGTTGGAACAGCCCGATTTGCTTCTGCTCGACGAGCCGACCAACCATCTCGATCCCGAGACGGTCGACTGGATGGAAACGCAGTTGAGCGAGTATCCCGGGACGGTTATAATAGTTACGCATGACAGGTATTTTCTCGACAATATAACCAAATGGATACTGGAACTCGACAGCGGGCGCGGGATACCGTATGAGGGCAATTATTCATCCTGGTTGGAGCAGAAACTTGGCCGGCTGGCGGCGCAGGAGAAAAAGGACACGCCCCGCGCGCGGGCGCTGGAACGGGAGCTGGCCTGGATCAAGATGAGCAACAAGGATCGGCATGAGTTGTCCCGGTCTCGTCTGTTCGAATACGAGCAGTTGGTGGCGCGGGAGAATGCGGCCGACCGGCAGGAGGGCGATGTTATACAGATAGTCCCCGGCCCGGAGCTGGGCGACAAGGTGATCGAATTCAACTCGGTCTCGAAGCAGTTCGGCGACAATCTGTTGTTCAAGGATCTGTCCTTTATTGTCCCCCGCTCGGCGATTGTCGGACTGGTTGGGCCGAACGGGACCGGGAAGACGACGCTATTCCGCATGATTGTCGGGCAGGAGAAACCTGACGGGGGCGCAATAGATATCGGCTCGTCGGTTCAGACAGCCTATGTCGATCAGGGGAGGGATTCGCTTAAAGGGTCGCATAGCCTGGTCGAGGAGATAGGCGACGGTTCCGATGAGGTGCCATTCGGCAAACGGGTGGTCCCGATCCGGCAGTACCTGGCACGGTTCGGTTTCAAGGGGGCCGATCAGCAGAAGGCGGTCGATGAACTCTCGGGCGGTGAGCGCAACAGGGCGCACCTGGCCAAGATTTTGAAAATCGGCGGGAATGTTTTGCTTCTCGACGAACCGACCAATGATCTCGATGTCAACACGCTTCGGATGCTGGAAGAGGCGATTATGAATTTCCGCGGGTGTGTTATGGTTATCAGCCACGACCGCTTTTTCCTCAACCGTATCTGCACCCACCTGCTTGTTTTTGAGGGCGAGGGGAAAGTGCGCTGGTTCGAGGGGAATTACCAGGAATATGAAGCGTGGCGGAGCAAAGAGCCGGGCGGGAAACTGTTCGAAAACCGTCGCAACCGGTATCTTAAACTGGTATAGTACCGGGCAAATAAAGACGGCGGGGAGAGCAACCCCCGCCGTACCCACAATGAAAACCTCTCTAAATTACTTTATGGCGCATGCCCCGGCGAGAGGCCGTTTATACGGGGCGCATGCTAAATTTAATCCATGCTTTACTTTTCCCTGGCTTCCAGTTTGGCCAGTTCATCAATATTGCGTTTGGCCCATGCCTGTATTTTGGCGACCATCTCCGGATTATCCGAGGTCACCAGCATAACATGGCCTCGCTGGGTCTCGATATGTTCCATTTTTGCCCCGGCCTGTATCAACGTCCCGTGCGCCCGACAACTCCCGCACATCTGCACCTTCTCGCCATCCATCAGCCGTTTGCCGACTTTCATCATCTCTTCACCGGCCGCATGATATGAATCGAGATATTCTTTGTCGACCGTGGTGACATTGATGATGCCGTTAGTAATGTTAAAATGCTCCCAGGTGGTATGGTTCAGGAGCTCCGGGTCATCCATCAGGTGCTTACAAAACTCGCAGTTGACCATGTCGAACCATGGCTTTTCGGGTTCCTCAGCCATGACCGCCGGCGCCATGACCAGCACCGCGACCGGAAGCATTAATACAAACAGACTTTTTCTCATGTTCCTCTCCTCCTGTATGGTCTGAACGCAGGTGATTTTTGATCAGACGGGTTTTGGCCCGTCCCTGTTCGCAAATAAGATTTAATTATATACGTGGTGCAATTGCAAATCATTAGTATTTAGGAGTATGTGATCTTGTAAAATAAAATCCCGGGCGGGATATTTGTGAGGATCGAGGAAACAGGAAAAATTTGCCCCGGAGAGTATCCTTAATACTGTGGCGGTGACGGCAGTGAGGATTTATTAGATTTCCGCGGCCGGGTCTCTTTGGGGGACCATAATGCCTCGGCCAATAATATCCAGTATCATTTCGATGTCAATCAACTGTTGATTGGCATCTTTACCGGATATCCATTCAATCTCCAGGCCTTTCAGGGCGGCTACAATCGCGGTGGCCGCTCTTTTGGCATCATTGACCCGGAACAATCTCTCCCGGATGCCTTCCCGAATAATGTCCTCGAGAATAGTGACCTCCTGCTGAAAGAAATCGAATCGGGTATTCTCGAGATAGGGCCAGAGACGATGGGCATCCTCGCGTGTGACCCGGTAAAAATTTGCCAGCTTTTTCATTTTTTGTGTCTTGACCGTGATCAGGGCGCGGATTTTTCCAATTGGAGTGACCTCGTTTTGAACCGCCTCCATCATCATCGAAATCAACATATTGCCCTCGTGCCTGACAACACTGGTGAAGACTTCTTCTTTGCTGGGAAAATATTTGTACAGGGTTCCTTTAGCCACGTGAGCCTCTCTGGCGATATCCTCCATGGTGGTTTTGCTCAGCCCGTACTGATTAAAGAGCTGCTCGCCCGCCATGAGGATACTGTCTCTTTTCTTGTTGCCTGCTCGTGCCATGCCGCTCACCTTTTCCTTTCGCGATAATCGTTCTCTATTAGTATTCGATTAAACGATTACCGTTGTTTCGTCATATATAAAAGATTATTATCCGCTCAATTTTATAAGGTGATCAAAAGGGCGGTTTCTTGCATTTAAGTTTTTGGATTGCAAGAAGTTTTATCGCAAAAACTGCGCTCTTTTTGTGTAATTAATTTGCTAATTATTTTGGTTATTTGGACTTGGGCAGAATATTTGTCCGGTTTTTCGTCGAATTTTTTTACAATGACGGCAGGATACCGCCTGGTGATCGGCCCGGCGGTATCGATTGTCTTCAAATACTCCAATAATAATGAGTGATCTATCGATCGTTTATCATGACAGCAGGCGGAATGGTCAGGATCTGAGTCGAGTCGTAGATGGCCTTGATCTGTATATCGTCGATATTCCAGCCGCCGAACACATGCGTGGCGTTATTAACCTCCATCGTCCAGCGCAGATAAACAACCGGCTGGAAATCGGCGTATTCAGATATATCGATCTCTGTTTCATTCCACTTGTCGTCCAAAAGCGATCCCGGGTTGTATATCGTCGTCCATTCGCTACCGTCGGTGCTGATAGCAAGATAGCCTATGCCCCAGCCGTCAACACAGAGCCAGCGCCAGAAATTGAGACTGATTTTGAAAAGATTGGTGCAGTCGATCGCTTCCGAGATCAGGTGTGTCGGCGGGAGATAGGGCGGATAGTTGCCGTCCAGATTATACCCGTAGACATTGTCGCCGGTATGTGCAGAGTCAGGATCAACTCCCCAGCCCAAATAACCGCCATAGCCGTTCGGCTGACCGAAAGCCCATTCGCCCTGGCAGGTCCAGCCCGGATCTGTATCGAGTGTCCATTCATGGCGGACAGTCGGCGTGCCGATGGTCAGGATTACCTCGCGCATGGTATTATCGTAGGTATCGCCGAGATTGGTGAAATAGACCCGGCCGTGATGAATACCTTCGCACAGGCCGGCGGCATTGGCGTTTATGGTTACCGTCACTTCGGCAGGTGTATTGGGCGCGAGACTTCCGGAGATATCGCCGTCAAGAGTCAGCCAGTCGATTGAAGGATCAACAGTAACTTCGTAATTGATTGAATTGTCGTACTTATGCGAAAAACTGTAACTGATATTATCCGGCTCGAACGGGCCTCCGGAAGGCCCTTCGGATTCAAGGCCGCCGGAAGGCAGGACCTTGAGGCCGATATTGACGGCAAAACCTTTGATGCAGAAATTGGCCGAATTATCATAATCGTAAAGGTCATGCCAGACACCACCGCTTTTGTAGTAACTCTGGCCCGGTTCGGATTTGGAAGGGACCCAGACCCGCTGATCGCTTCCCAGAAGGGTTGGAACATCGTGCGAACAATCATAAGGCAACCCCGGGTAGGAAGTGTAGTAATAAATATAAAAATCATTGCCGCCGGAAATCATGATCGGTGTTGGAAGATCGATGGTATGGTAACCGCGGTGTTCGTAGTGTCCGGAAACCTCGGCCATGAGATCGCTCAATTGTCCATCGGCAAAAGTGTCGTAGATCCTGACGGTAAAGTCGACATCATCATCGGGTGTGCAAATGCTGACCGCCTCGAGACGCTCGTTGGCGGAGGCTGTATAGGCGTTGAAGGCTTCGTACGACGTGACACTGAAATTTGTAATCCATCCGTGATAATCGTGATAATGTACGATATCGTATTTCATCGGTTCGACATTCTGGAAGGATACCGCTCCCAGCTGGTATTCCTGGCAGCAGTACTTGTCATAGTAAGATATATAGAAATAGCCGCTATATCCCCATCCGGATCCCCAGCTATTTTTGCAGAGCCACGCGCCCGGCTCCGGCGCCTGGGTAACCAGATTATCATTCCAGCCGATGATGGCGACGGCATGATTGAGTTCATAAGGGTCATAGGGGGGCTGATAATGAATGTAATTTTGCATGTACGCATCGTCCGACAAAAAGGCGGTTCCGATGGCGCCGTAGTCCATTATTTTCTGCTTGATAGTATCGATATTTCGCAGATCGCTTTCGGCTATGTAAAATTCAACATCGCGGACATAATAATAGTGGTAGTCGTCGCTTCTATAATCGGGGGGAGAGCTGAATGATTGCGCATCGATATCCCGAACGGCGCCGTCACCGCGGCTGATATAAGCATCGGCCATCAGGTAATATCCGCCGTAATGGACCTCGATTCCCTGTCCGGTAGGCGGATCGGCATCGGCATTATAATAATCATTGAAACCGTTCCACCAATCCAGATGATATTCGGCCAGATCAGGCTCACCGGATTCGCCGTTATCGGCCCAGGCGCCGGTCATTAGTAAATTACTCTCGATCGCGGCCATGGTTCCATGCGCCCAGCAGGTTCCCCCACTTTGGCTTTTGATCGAGGTAACATAATTATGACCATCGTAGTAGCGCAGGTCAAAGACGGAGGGGAGAGTGCTTGGATGTTCGGGGCAATTAAGATCAGCCCCGCGATAGAGATAATTAATGATACCGGAAATATCCAGGATGTTAATGGAACCGGATCCGTCAACATCGGCGGCGATAGTGTCCGCCGGTTGCTGACCACCTTTATACAGGTAGTTGATTATAAAAACGACGTCGAGAATATTGATACTTCCGCTTCCGTCGGCATCGCCGCATACATATTCTTCCGAAGGCGAGACGGATAGAACCGAATTTGGACCGGAAGCGCCTACTGCAATAAATCCGGCGAGGATAATCAAGATTGATGTCATTAAAAAGAAGTAATATCTCACGATGCTCCTCCTGCTAAATTGATAATCAGACCTTACACGGACAGAATAAATAAAAACCAACCCTCTGGAGATAATCGGCAGACCGGATATATTTTAGATCTCCAGGTATTTGTACAAGAAGAACTTACTTTTATAGTATACAATCCAGACCATATTTTGTCAAGCCATATAAGCCTTGTGAATAAAATATATTTATATGAATTATAAAGATGACAAAAATTGTTATTTATATTGCTTATAGCCGAGAAATAACTAATCTTGAATGCGCTTACATATTGTTTTTGTAAATCTGATTATTAATATTACGTCAGGTTCGGCTTATGGGATTGGCAATTTCCAAAATACCGGTTATCTTCGGGTTCCGTTTTTGATGAATTTTTATATTATTATTACAGTATAAGATACAAGCAGGGAGAAATTAAAATGTCGAGAAGATTTCTAAAATTAATAATTTGTCTAACCCCAGTCTGGCTGGTCATAAGCGGTTTTTCGCAGGAAAAAGGGGATATGGATGTGGAGTCGATAATCCGCCAGATAGACAAGTTGTATCGCTCCGAAAGCAGTTATTCGGAATTCGAGATGGAGATTGTCACCCCGCACTGGCAGCGGACAATGTCTATGGATGCATGGACAATCGGACTGGACAAGACATTTATCCGCATCAACGAGCCCAAAAAGGATAAGGGTGTGGCGACCCTGCGGATTGAAAACGAGATGTGGAATTATCTTCCCAAGACCAACAAGGTGATGAAAATCCCGCCGTCGATGATGATGAGTTCGTGGATGGGGTCGGATTTTACCAATGATGATCTGGTCAAGGAATTCTCGCTGTATGAAGATTACAAATATGAATTGATTGAAATCGATGAGGGTTATGATAATCGGATATATGTCAATTGCATTCCCCGGGAGGATCTTCCGGTCGTATGGGGAAATATTGTCATTGCCGCTACCAAAGAGAAATATACGCCTATATGGATGAAGTACTATGACGAAGACGGCAAACTGATGCGTGTATGCAATTACAGCGATGTCAGAAATTTCGGCGGCAGGCTTATCCCGGCGGTCATGGAAATGATTCCCCGGACAAAGGAAGGCCACAAAACGGTTATTCGTTATATAAAGCTTGAATTTGATGTCAAGATCGACGAGGACATTTTCTCGCTTCGCAATCTAAGAGCGAATAAATGAGGTCATCATTGTGCTGACTTTAAAAATAGCCTGGCGCAATATATTTCGTCAGAAGCGACGGACGGTGCTGACCGTGCTGACGATGTTTGGCGGGTTCACCTTGTCGGCGCTGTCGATCGGCTGGGCCGACGGGACATACAACCGGATTATCGAGATGTTTACGCGCAATCGTCTCGGGCATGTACAGATCCATGCGGCCGGTTATCTAGATAAACCGTCGCTGTACCGTAAAATAGACGATTTTACAAGAGTCGGTGATATTGTCGAAAACACCGAGGGTGTGATGGCGTGGACGCCGAGATTGTACTCGGCGGGGCTGGCCTCGGTCGGCGAAAAGACGGCGGGGGTTCAGATAATCGGAATCGACCCGGTACGCGAATCGAAGGCGACCCGGTTCGAGAAGAAAATCATAAAGGGCGTGACTTTTTCAGAAGTGCCATCGCACGAAGCGATACTCGGCAAGGGGGCGGCCAGAACTCTTCATGCGGAGCCCGGCGACGAAATCGTGGTTGTTTCGCAGGGGGCCGACGGTTCGATAGCGAATGATTTGTATGATATCGTCGGTATTGCCGAAAGCGGCGATGCGGCCATGGATCAGAGCGCGTTCTATCTCAATCTTGCCGATGCTCAGGAACTGCTGGTTCTTGGCGGATCGATTCACGAGATGGTTATAATTGCGGATAAGCTTGATGATGTTCCCGAAGTCACCGAGCGTATTCGTGAGGGACTGAACGATGCTAATCTCGAGATTGCACCGTGGCAGGAATTTGCACGTTCGTTTTACGTGGCCATGGAAGCCGACAAAAAGGGTTCCTGGGTGATGCTTTTTATTGTAATCATGATCGTGGCTATCGGCGTGCTCAACACGGTGCTGATGACGGTGCTGGAGAGGACTCGCGAATACGGCGTGCTTCGTGCGGTAGGAACGCGCCCGCCGCAGATTTTCAAACTGGTCATAATTGAAGTCTCTCTGAAGGCAATCATCAGTATTATAATCGGCCTGATATTAAGTCTAGTCATCAATTACTATTTTTCGGTGCATGGGGTTCCGATGCCGATGTCGTTCACGTATGGAGGGATGGAGTTTACGCATTATTACAGCGAGGTCAATGCACATAGCCTGTATTTACCGGCGATAACGGTCATGTTTTCGGCGTTGTTTATAAGTATATTTCCGGCAATTAAGGCGGCGCGTATCGCTCCAGCCCGGGCACTGCGGTCCCATTAAAGGAGAATACGGTGAGGTTATATCTGAAACTGGCCATAAGAAATCTGTTTCGCAATAAGCGTCGGACTTTTATCGCCGGGAGCGCGATCGGAATCGGTCTGGCGGCGCTGATATTCACCGATGCTCTGATTATCGGTATGGAAGTGAACATGGTAGCTTCGGCGACGGAATCGTATCTCGGCGAAGGGCAGATACATCACCAGGATTTTCGTTCTTCGTATGCTGTCGAGGGAACGATCAACAATCTTCCCGAAGTGATAGAGCGTCTCGAGAAAGAAGAAATAGTCGATAAATTTACGCAGAGAACGATGACATTTGCCATGATCACATCGCCTGCTAATTTGAGTGCGGTATCGATGGTGGGGATAAATCCGGCCACGGAGAGGGATCTTTCACAGATAGATGAAGCGATTATATCGGGAAATTATTTCGAGGGTAATAATCCTCGCGATATTATCATCGGAAGTAAACTGGCGGAGATCCTCGAGGTCGATCTCGGCGCTCGGGTGGTCATGACGGTTGCGCAGGCCAACACCGGCGACCTGTCGCAGGAGATGTTTCGAATCTCCGGAATATATCATTTCAATATCAAGGAAATGGACAGGGCAATGGCATTTGTCAGGCTTCCGAAAGCTCAGGAGATGCTTGGAATCGGGAATGAGGTGCATGAGATCGTGTTGAAATTCAGTGATGGAAGCCACGGCCGGGACAGGAGTCTTCCGTTCTGGGAGGAGTATTCCAACGACGGCAATGAAGCGGTCAGCTGGACGGTAATATTGCCCGAGCTCGATGCCGCTTTTGAGATGTCGCAGTTTGCCACGTATATTGTCGGTTTGATATTATTCGGCGTGGTGGCGCTGGGGATAATCAACACACTGTTCATGTCGCTTCATGAGCGGATGTTCGAATTCGGAGTATTGAGGGCGGTGGGAACGCGGCCGTTTACCATGGCGAGACTGATTTTATTCGAAGCCGGGGCGCTGGCGGCGCTGAGTATTATAATCGGGGCCGTAATCGGGTTTATAGTAACCTATCTAATGACCCAAATCGGCATCGATTATACAGGTATTGAATTTTCGGGGGTGACATACCGGGAGCTTCTATATCCGGTAATGACGGTCAGGCAGTATATTGAGTTTCCGATTGTTGTTTTTCTTTTTACACTTTTAATAGGTCTTTATCCGGCCCTGTATGCGGCCCGGTTGTCTCCGGCCAAGGCGATGCGGCGGAGTTTTTAGGAGGATATGGAAATGTCAGGGACAAATAATAAAGATGTAATCGTTACCAAGGCGGTCACAAAAATATATGAGGATAATGGTATCCCGGTACCGGCTCTTCGCGGAATCGATTTGACCATCAAAAGCGGTGAATTCACTGCCATAGTCGGGCCGTCGGGTTCCGGCAAGACAACTTTTTTGAATATTATTTCCGGTCTCGATGATCCGACCGAGGGTGAGGTCTGGCTGGCCGGGAAAAAGCTGTCGTCGATGAGCGGTTCCGAGTTATCCGATTTCAGGCGCGATCATATCGGCTTTATATTCCAGGCGTACAACCTGATCCCGGTGCTGACGGTCGAGGAGAATGTCGAGTATATAATGTTGCTACAGGGTGTCGGTAAAGCCGAGCGGCACAGGCGGGTGGAGAAAATACTTGCCGAACTTGGCATCGAGGGGTTCGCGCATCGTCTGCCAACCAAGCTCTCGGGCGGTCAGCAACAGCGGGTGGCGGTGGCTCGGGCGATGGTGGCGCAACCGTCGCTGATACTGGCTGATGAACCGACGGCCAATCTCGATTCTAAAACCGGGGGGGAGCTTCTTGATATGATGCGCGAGCTGAACGAGGAAAGCGGTATCACTTTTGTGTTTTCGACGCATGATGTACAGATCATGGAACGGGCGAGGCGGCTGGTAACACTGAAAGACGGTTTGATTCATACGGATGAAACCAGAAGTTGAATTTGTTGATGAAACGTGTGTTTTTAAATATGTGTAAAGGTAATCAGGTGTTGAGGATATTGTTGTTTGCGGCGATAATATTGTGTGCCGGATCAATGGTGTATGGTTCCGGCTGGCTATCCATCAATGGTTATTATAAAAGTTATTTCACGGCTTATGATTATACTGATGTCGATTACTTTTTCTCAGGCGAAGTTGTATCTACAGAAGAAACGCCTTTGAATGCGGCTGTGAATAACCGCATCAGGCTCAAGACCATGGTGAGGATAACAAACTACCTGTCAATAATTGGCGCCTATGATTTTTCTCCTCGTGTCAAGGGTGATGAAGATAGCGGTACGGCTGGATTTTTGATGGGGAGATTGTCTTCCGTATTTACTAAATACCGTGTTGATGACATACGGTACCGGTTGTATCCCGAACCGTGCGAGCCGATGGGTAATTTCGGAATCTACCAAAATCTTGATCGATTGTTCCTGACTGTTAATTCCCGTTTTGCCGATTTCTATATCGGCCGTCAGGCTATCGCATGGGGTTCGGCGCGGGTGATTAACCCGACCGACATTCTGGCGCCGTATGCTTTTAATGAACTCGATATCGAGGACAGAATCGGAGTCGATGCGGTGCGGATGAGGGTACCGGTCGGTTTTATGGGCGAGATCGATGCCGGGTATGTATTCGGGGAAGATTTTGAGTATAAAAATTCCGCCATGTTTTTAAGAGGTAAATTCTATTATCGGCGAAATGATATTTCGCTGATGGCGGTAAATTTTCGCGAGAACCTTATGCTCGGAATCGACTGGACCCGTTCGATCGGCGGGGCGGGGTTCTGGCTGGAGGGAGCTTATGTCTTCGATGATGCCTTTAGCACCGATGAGCGCGACAGCGAATACGATTACTTCCGCGCCACCATTGGGGGTGATTACAGTCTCCGCGACGGGACTTATTTATTTATGGAATATCATTATAACGGTGCAGGTGCTAACGATATAGATGAGTGGTTAAGCGGGCCTTTCAATCAATCATATAGATTGGCCTCAGGCTATCTTGCCGGCCAACATTATTTGGCACCGGGAATCGGCTATCAGATTACGCCGCTAATCATATTAAACGGTCAAATGCTGGCCAATCTGAGTGACCCGTCGCTGTTCCTCATGCCGAGCATCGAATATAATATTGCTGAAAATATTTACCTGTCGGGCGGGGCATACCTGGGTTTCGGACGTCCAATTGAATTGGTTTTTAGTGAGAATGACGTTGAGGTGAGATACAATTCCGAATTCGGGAATTATCCGGATTATTATTTTACGTCATTCAGGATTTATTTCTGAGTGGTGCGAGCCAATTACAGGTTATAAATCAAGAATATAGCTTTCACCGAATTCCGGTATGGCACAATCCCAGTTATATTTTTCGAAAATCTTATCTGACAGTGATGCCGATGCCTCGGGTTCGCCATGAACAATGAAGGTCTTTTTCGGGCCCCGATTGGTGCCCATCAGCCATGCCAGTATCTCATTATAATCGGCATGACACGACAGTCCGGAGATGCTTTCCACGTGAGCCTTGACCGGAACATACCGGCCATGAATCTTGACCGATTCCTCGCCTTCGAGAATACTCCGTCCCCGGGTACCATGGGCCTGATAACCGACAAACAGGATCGTATTTTTCGATTCCGGGAGACGCTGTTCCATGTGGTGCATGATTCGTCCACCGGTAATCATGCCGCTGGAGGAGATTATTATAGCACGGCTTTTGACTTCATTGATGCCCTTGGACTTTTTCCGTGATTCGCACACCTTGAGATTGCCGGTCCGGAATATCTGTTTGCCCATGATAGTCTGAACCCGGCTGGAGAGATTCTGGCTGGGGATACTATTTTCGTAGATGGCAGTCGCTCCCAGCGCCATCGGCGAGTCGAGATATACCGGAAGGACCGGTATTTTTTTCTTTTCTTCAAGTTCCCTGATAATAAAAAGCAGGGTCTGGGTGCGTCCCACGGCGAAGGATGGAATTATAATGACACCGCCGCGTTCGATACTCTCGTTGATGATCCGTTCCAGGTCATCATAGAATGGACTGTCATCGTGCAGGCGGTTGCCATAGGTCGATTCGAGAACCATGTAATCAATATTGTAAACCTGGACAGGTTCTCTTAAAACGGCACGATCGGGACGGCCGAGATCACCGCAGAAGAGAATTTTCCGGCTGTCATCCTCGCCGCGGGTGACCTTGATATCGATAAAAGACGAGCCCAGGATATGACCGGCATCACGGAATTTAAGACGGATATCGCCGTTGAGGGAAATATGATCTCCGTAATGAAACGATGAAAATTGTTCCATACATGCTTCGGCGTCTTCGACCGTAAAAAGCGGCAGAGCCGGGCTGTGTTTTGAGAAGCCTTTTTTATTGGCCCAGGCGGCATCTTCCTCCTGTATATGTCCGCTGTCCTTGAGAAGGATTTTAGCCAGGTCGGCGGTGGCATGGGTGCATAAAATGGGGCCGGTGAAACCGTCTTTGCAGAGCCGGGGGAGGTATCCGATATGATCGATATGGGCGTGGGTCAGGATGACGGCGCTTATTTCCCGTGGAGGAATCGGGAAGGTCTCCCAGTTTCTCAGGCGGTTTTCCTTGGGGCCCTGGAACAGGCCGCAGTCTATAAGCAGTTTAAGGTCTTTGACTTCGAGCAAAAAGCGTGAGCCGGTAACGGTTCCGGTGGCGCCGTAAAATGTTAGTTTTGACATAATCGGGGCCTATATTAAAAATGTTTTTATCATTCCGAATTTATTTAATTCTATTATACAGTAATACGCCTGTGAAGCATAATAGAAAATTTATTATATTATAAGATCATAATTATATTTAGTGGTAAATAAATTCGTCCAATATTCCAATTCAATAAGGGAGCCGTCACATGTCTTATCGCGATCAACTGCTTTATATGCTGAGAAACAATCAGCAGGTGATGAAAAAGCTGATTGACGATATCAGCGAGGAGGAATCGCTCGAGCGCGGGCAGCATGGCTTTAACCATATCCGCTGGCATTTGGGTCACCTGCTTTATGCCGCGGGATATTCATATTCGCTCCTTGACGAAGGCTATGATGAGTATAAGCAATATAAGGAAGCTTTCGGTGGCGGGAGTGAGATCCCGGAAGAGACTTCAGCTTACCCATCGATGGTGGAGTTGCGGGAGAAGATGTATGATATTCATCAGAGAATGATCCAGGCCATGGAAAAGACATCAGATGATGTCCTGATAAGGGAGGTGGGAGAAGAGGACAAAAAAGCGCCGGCCTGGTTCACGATCAATTTTTTAAGCATGCATGAGTTTTATCATGCCGGGCAGATAACTCAAATCTGCAAGATTCTAAAGCGTGAGCGACCTTTCGGATAACAGCGAAGCCGGTAATAGTCTAACATTCGGTAATTTCGGGATAGGAGTCATTATCCCGATTGTGCTTTTTCTTGATAAATGTCAATTTTGCCTTAAATTGTAATAATCGCAATCCTCGGATGGCAATTACTTGAATGACTGCTATGGAATAATGGATATATACCATAAGAAAATTATTGACAGCCATTATATATATTCTGCCGATAACCGGTGTTGCGCAATCCCAGGATTTCTATGACATCGGGACTATCAACACGATCGAGATAACATTCAGCGAAGCGGGCTGGGACAATATACTTGACAGTCTTTACGCCGCAGGCGACGAGGAGCGTCTGACAGGGACTGCGGTCATCAACGGCGAACCATTCGACAGTGTCGGGGTCAGGTACAAGGGCAGTAGTTCATATAATCCCGACCGGATCAAAAATCCGCTGAATATCAAGCTGGATCATATTATTGACGATCAGACGATTGATGGATACGGAACCTTGAAACTGGCCAATGTCTGGAAGGATCCGACCTTTGTCCGGGAAGTAATCGGTTATGAAATAGCCCGGAAATATATGCCGGCCAGCCGGGCCAATTTTATAAAAGTATATATTAACGGCACTTTTCTGGGATTGTATACAAGTGTCCAGTCGGTGGATAAGTTTTTTGCCCGCACTCATTTTTACAGCGGGGATTACCCCAGGTTTAAAGGTGTATTACCTGATGATGATCTTATAAATCCGGTTCCGGTCTGGGGTTACCTGGGTAAGGATTCGACCGAATACATTGCCTATTATGAGTTAAAATCAGACGAAGGCTGGTCGGATTTGATAGAGTTTCTGGATATATTCAATAATAATACAAATCTAATAGAAGATGTTCTTGACATCGATCGACATTTATGGATGCTGGCCTTCGACAATCTGATTGTCAATCTTGACGCGCCGATAAATTTCGGACACAATTTTTACCTGTTCAAAGACGGTTCGGGACAATTCAATCCGATTATTTGGGATTTGAATGAAAGTTTTGGTTCTTTCAGTCTGTCGTTGCCCGGCGGCGCACCCTTGACATCAGCGGAAATGCAGGAATTAAGTCCGTATTTCCATTCAAATCACAATGATTATCCCGTTATCTCAGAGGCCCTGAGTAATCCGACCTATGAAAAAATGTATATTGCCCATATGAGAACAATTGCCGAGGAAAATTTTGCAGGGGGGTGGTACAGGAATCGAGCGCTTGAAATCCAGGCACTTATTGACTCCGTGGTTC
>Ga0164318_10003466_pt1 | contig 14935 bp, 13 predicted proteins | sample GuaBasSedimGuay9_FD_113734 | JGI IMG/M metagenome (GOLD analysis project Ga0164318, IMG submission 113734) | Subseafloor sediment microbial communities from Guaymas Basin, Gulf of California, Mexico - Guay9, Core 4571-4, 0-3 cm | ecosystem: Environmental > Aquatic > Marine > Hydrothermal vents...
TCTTGTGTAGTAGAATTTAGTTGAAGTTATTTTAGGAGTTTTTCAAGACCCAATAGTATTTTCCAGATCGGAATAAACTTAACGCTGAATTTCCCAGACTTTTCGGTATTCTCGTAATCATAAGTAACTACAGTACCCTCTTTGAGATTGAATTCATCTCCAGCTTTAATCAAACTTTTAATCTCTCTTTTTCGTGTATTTGGATCTGTGGGATCCCAGCAAACTTGGATTAAATTTATGATATTAAGGCCTCGTAGTATAATAAAATCAACTTCCTGTCCGTTCTTATTCTTCCAGTAGTGTATCCTTAAGAGGGGGTCTTTTTGAGCAAGTCTGTTAAGTTCTATGTATACCAAGTTCTCAAGTAATCGTCCCATATCGTATTTTATTCCCAACGCAGTTATAAACGAGTTATCTGCGATGTAAGCTTTTCTCGGGTATAGCATTTGATCTTTTATGTTTTTAGAGAATATTGTGATTAAATCGAGAAAATAAGCGTCTTGGGCATAGCTAACGTATTTCTTAATTGTTTCTTTTCCTATTTTATGTCCCATGCTTTTAAGTACGTTATGTGCTTTACTTATGCTAAACGTTGGAGTATTTATAGATATTTTTAGTAGATCCTCCAGAGCAGTTTTATTTTCGACTTTGAATTGGTCTACTATATCCCTGCTAATGATAGTTCTAAAGTACTCTTGGGCTAGAGTTAATTTTTTGAATTTTGGTGTTAGTACTACCTCTGGCAGTCCTCCAAATCGTAGATATTCCACTAGGTAATTCTTAAGGAGAGATAATCGATCTTCACTCCATTCGATGTATTTTTCTTCGATTTTTACATTTCTAAATTTTAGGAAATCCCTAAAGGACAAAGGGAGTAATCTCAGGTTTACACTTCTACCCCTAAGGGCACTAGGTATTTTTTCACCTGAGAGTTTGCTTGTTGAACCTGATATGAATAATATAGCTTTTCTGCTATCATGAATACGTCGGGCCCAAGAGCTCCAAAGGGGGATTCTATGGATCTCATCAATAAAAAGATACAGCTGATCTTTAACATGAAAATTTTCTACAATAGTTGGTATCAGCTTAGTGAGAACCTTCGTTTCTGCTGGTATTCTTTCATCTTCCATGTTTATGTAGAATGTACTTTCTTTTGGGATTTTTTTCTCAATTAGATTTTTCCTAATTTGATACATATAATATGTTTTTCCTATTCTCCTAAGCCCACAGATCGTATGAACCTTCCTTACTTTTCCAAAGACGAAGGTATAATCAAATTTAGGATCTCTTTTGATTAGATCCTCCGGGTATATCTGCTCCTGAGATTCTGTTAATATATGCTTTAGAACAATATTGATATTCTCCAATTGTACCACCGACAGAACAAAAAGATACCTTTTTTGTTCTATATATAGAACAATTCTAAATTTAAAAGTGATGAGTCAGCTATGTTAACTCGCAAATATTAGTATACCTTAGAAGCATATAAAAATTGAGTTAGTACTAAAAGAAAATCAAGCTAATAATAAAAGAACAGATGAGATTGCGAGACAAGATAACAGATCAGACAGCAAATCTTGTCCATCCTAAATTTTTTTCTCCCTGTTTCGGGATGCTCGTGTGTATTAACTCAAAGAGGTTGATTATTTAAATAAGATCATAGATTCTAATATATTAGTAGAGACATCTAAGCCTTAATGATCTTGGTGGCTCTAATGACGCGGGAAGAACTAAAGAAGGAACTCATAGAACTCATACAGACAGATGACGAGTTTAGGCTTATCTTGATAGGAGCGTTATCTTCCGGATTTGTAACACGAGAAGAAACAAATAAGATTCTTAATGAAATAAAAAAACTTAGGGAAGATTTTAACAAACAGTTCAAAGCTTTTGGAGAGAAAATGGATGCTTTCGAGAGACGCATGGATGCATTTGAGCGACGTATGGATGCATTTGAGGAGCGAATGGATGCTTTCGAGAGACGTATGGATGCGTTTGAGCGACGTATGACCGAACTTAGAGAAGACTTTAACAGAGGAATGAAAGCTTTCGATATTAAATTATCAGCTCTTGGTGCTCGTTGGGGAATAATGAACGAGTCAGCTATTCGTAATGCTCTTAAAGGCTTACTCTCTGAGAAGTTGAATCTTAAGGTTTCTAAGTGGGAGTTTTTTGATAGAAATGGTATTGTATATGGTAAACCAAGTTTGATTGATGTAGATTTAGCGATTACGGATAGTGAGCATATATTAATTGAAATAAAATCGCATGTAAGAAAAAGTGATGTAGCCGAACTTCTCCGTATAAGCGAGTTATATCAGAAATCTGAAGGAATTAAACCAAGTCTTATGATAGTTACACCGTACATTGAAGAGAAAGCTAAAGAATTTGCAGAGGCAAATGGAATTAAAGTATACACTTCAGATGAACTAATATACTAGGTCTTCTATTTGAGACCGATCGGTTTTCTATTAATTTATTAAATATAGAAGTAAGGAGAAGCATTTGTTCCCTTGCTTAATTGCGAGAATGAATATAAAGAAAATGTTATAAAACATTAACAACTCTTTCCTTAAATTATTAGAATACGCTTAAGATACCGTATTTTTCCGCACAAATTCGTATTTATATTAATTTATATACATGCTTAGCTTGATTCTCCGAGGCATTTAAAAAAGAGAGATTTGGTTATTAGTGAGAAAAAAGTTGTTTTCTCTAGGATATTTAGCTATTTATTATTAATCTTCAGTTTAATTGCTTTAATATCTTTGGGATCTCTATAATGCTATCTATTATGAAATCAGGTTTAATCTCTTTTTTGATATTTAATTTGCTCAAATCTATGTTTAACTCGTCATAAACAGGTTCCTTCTCGCTTATTAAGACGCCAATCATACCAACCGATTTGGCTCCGTAGATATCTATTTCTAAAACATCACCAACGAAAATAGATTCCGATGCCTTTACATTTAGTTTATTTAATATTTCTTCGTAAATCTTAGGATGAGGTTTCCTATAGCCAACTTCTCGGGAGAGAACAATAGCATCAATATATTTAGCCAAACCTTTTCTTTCTAGTATTCTCCTTGGAATATACAGAGAGGTATTAGATGCAACACCTACTTTATAGCCCTCTTTTTTTAAGGTTTTCAGTACTAATTCTGTCTCTGGTAGAACCCTATGCAGATCCGCGTTACTAATATCCCAGACAATTTTTTCTAACATTTTCGTATCAACGTTAACTCCATACCGCTCGAGACTTTCCTTTATAACGAATTCGAAAGGTATCTCTTTCATGCTATAAGTCGCAATTTGCATTTTCTTTGCCATAATTTCTTCCAAAGTTTTCTCGAAGTCTTCAGTCAAAAAATTTTTTTGCTCCCCAAGATCCTTTTTTATAATGTCAACTAATGTTGCAGTAGTCCAACTAGGTTTCGCGAGAACCCCACCAAAGTCAAAGATTACCGCTTTTATCATAAAATCACCTAGATTGTTTCTTAGAATAACTAATAATAAATTTTTCCTAACAGAGATAAAAAAAGGAAATCTTATTTTAGCTCAAATATATTCAATAAATAGTTCGATATCATAGATTTAAGGTGTTAAAAATGATCGATAGACTACTATTATACAAGCTACGATGTATTAAATGCGGTTTTGAGGGTAAACTTTCAGTAGCGGATGAAAATAAAGGAAAAGACATTAATGGCTTCCTTGAATGCCCGAAATGCAGAAAAAAGTATGAGATAAGGGAAGGGATACCTATCATCATACCATCATATGGCATGTTACAGGACGAAAGAGTTCAAGTCTTTGATAAGTTCTCGGAGAGATATGATTCATGGTTCTCGAGTGAGAGAGGAAAAATTTTATTCGAAAATGAATTGAGAGCTATAAACTCGGTTCTGGAGAGAATAAAATATGTTGAGAGTCTAGAAATCGGCGTAGGAACTGGTGCTTTTGCCGAGAAACTTGGTATAAGATTTGGAGTTGATCCGGCATGGCACGCCTTATTGCAAGCTAAAAAACGAGGAATCATTGTTGTCCAGGGAGTTGCAGAAAAATTGCCTTTTTCATCCAATCAATTTGATATTGTATTCATAATAGTAACAATCTGCTATGTCCGAAGCCCGCTATTAGTATTAGAGGAGACCAAGAGAGTTCTGAAATCAGGGGGGTACTTGGTTATTGGATTTATCGATAGAAACAGTTGTTGGGGAAAATACTATTTAGAAAAGAAGAGGCGAGGACATCTATTTTACTCTCCAGCGAACTTTTATACATTCAATGAGGTAAAGAGAATGCTATCTAAAATTGGATTCAAGATAATTAGAGTTGCATCTACAATTACGCAAAAACCATCTGAGAAAACAATAGAACTCGAAGAACCCAAGACTACATTGGATCCCTCAGCTTCCTTTATTGTAGTATTAGGAAAAAGTGAATAATAAAAGCATCAAATCCATGGTGATCTAAATCCGCAATTTATGATCTAAGAAGACGTAATAAAACATTTGCGTTCTTTATGTAATTGTCAATTAATTCCCATTCATCTGGTTGGTGTTCCGTATCGCTTCCAATATGCCAGACTACAGCGGGAATTCCAATTTTTCTGAGGATCCCTGCAAAGGTGCCTCCACCAATTCCTACTATCTTAGGTTCTACTTTAAGTTCATCCCTTATAGCAGAAACAAGCTTTTGAACAATCCAGTCATTCGGATCCACATTTGAGGCCTCTTCTTTTACTAGTATTTCGTAACTCGTGTCATACTTTGTAGCTACCTTTTTTACTATCTCTAATACCTCTTCTAAGCAGTACCTAGGCAAAACCCTGCAATCCCAATAGTGTACATCTTCACTAGGAATGATATTTACTGAATCTACATTTTTATCTTTCTTGGTTGGTTCAAAGGTTGATACTTTTGGATCAAAAAGGGGATCTTCCTCACAGAATTCTTTATGTAATGTTTCATATAAATCTAAAGCAAAACGCATCGATTTTAGAAATGCATTATCTCCTTTATTAGGTAATGATCCATGAGCCTGTTTTCCTTTTGTTATAAATTTTAGCCATAATATTCCTTTTTCAGCGATTTCAACTTCAGAACCATCCGGTTTCCCTGCATCAGGTACGATGGCTCTTTCACCTTTTTGAAATACGCCTTTTTTAACTAGATATTTTAGTCCATATTTACTGCCAGCTTCTTCATCTGCTACGAATCCAACTTTCAACTTATAGTTTATCTCTATATTCTCTTCAATAATTCTTTTTAAGAGTAAAAGTGAAGAGATTATCCCAAGGCCATTATCATTAACGCCTCTACCAATGACCTTATTCCCATCAATACGTAATTTGAATGGATCGCCAGTCCAGCCATTCCCAGGTGAAACTGTATCTATGTGAGCGATTATCCATATTGTGTCGCCAGATCCGATTTCTGTAATTAAACTTGGTCGATTAATACCTTTATCATCCTTTAATTCGTAACGCGTTACTGTTAAACCCATATTCTCTAAGATTTCTTGAATGTAATTTGCTCTAGCTTCTTCACCCGGACCACCATGAGCGGGATTAACAGCATTAAGCGATATGATTTTTTCCAATACTTTAAGGAGCCAATCTTTCAATATCGACACCGAATTAATTATATAATTTCTTAGCCCTTTAAGATATTTCAATTAAGAAATTTATAATTAAAATTTAGCACAAAAATCAAAATTAAGAAGAAAAGTAGGTATATTTATTCATTTTTTTGAGTTCTATGCTTCTTTAAAAGAATTTCTTTTCTTATCGCTAACGTTTCTAATAATTTTTTCCTATCATTGTGATAGTATCTATTGGTTAGAAACCAAGCTATGCTTCCCAAATAATAGAGGCTAAAACTAACAATTAAACCAAAGTAGAGACTACTTACAAGAAATGATATTAACCCTACAGTAAAAATACCTAAGCTTCTCCCTATATGCTCCGCTACCATCATCGTTCCTATAAGAGCGCTTTTCTCTTCTGGTGCATTTATTTCAGATATTATGCTTCCTCTAATTGGACCTGCAGATGATCCCATGAAGTTTCCGAATGCTCCTACTAGTATTGCTATAAGAAATACTGCATTATGAGCTAGTGTGCTTAACAATAACATTATAGAAGTCATAATGTCCTGAGTTGCGATATTTAAGTTTGTGATCCTTAGAAGTGCATACATAATTATGTAGGATGAGCCCTCAACGGCCACAAAGATCCCAGCAAGAAACAATTTAACACGTAAATCAATCTTCTGAAATTTTTGAACCGCTCAAGATAATAGTACTGACATAGCTCCACCAATTCCGACCAATCCAAGTATCGCTGCAGATTGCACCTTATCTAAATGGGCTTCGCGTGTTAGAAGTCACCAAAATTGGCTAATGAAACTAGTTTTGCAACGCGACAGAGCATCAATTATTTTCTCTTTTATGTCTGGGCTCCAGAACTTGTATACCATAATCTTTAATGTTTCATTAGCGGAGTCCAATATTTTTTCTATACCGCTAAAAGATGAATCTGGAGCATAAATACGTACGCCATAAGAACAATTATACTGGTGTTAAAAAACTTTTCAGTAGCGTTAGAGTAATTATGCACACTAATGCTTGAATTTTTATTTACATTTTCACTTAAAGTTCAATGTGATAAATGAGAAAGCTAATGATGTTTCATAACTAGTAGGTTTGGTGGGTTGCATGTTAATACACATATTGAAAGTGTTGGGAGTATTTACTATCACCCTAGTCATTAGCTCTGCATTATCAATTCCCTTCATGAAACGCAAATTATTGAGTGGTACCATAACACAAATAGCATTATTATTGATAAGTCTCCTGCTAGGTGTATTTGTACTTGGTTTAGATATTGCTGCTATCGGAATAAAGGCTTGCGATATTATACCTGTAGTGTTTGCTTTCGTATTAAGTCTATGCTTGGGGTTTCCTCTGGCGTATCTAAGTATGGTCTGTAGTCGAGATTTTGAGCATCCTCTCGAAATTAAGAGTCTTCCAACTTATGTCTTTATGGGGTTAATACTTTCTCCAACGGCTGAAGAGATGATGTTTAGAGGTGTCTTGGAGGGGTATCTTCTAGCTACGACTAACATGTGGATTGCGATAATTCTTCCAGCACTTCTCTTCAGTCTAATGCATATAGCTCCCTTCTCGAAGGCTCCCAAGAGGTTACTCGCCATTATACTAATAAGTGCTCTTTTACTTGGAATAGTCGCAGGAGCATTCAGATACATCACGAGCTCCATAATTCCGGCGATTGTTTCACATGCTAGCTTTAACTTAATTGGGAAAATTTTAGAAGTTACAGTAAAGAGAAAAGAGTAACTTCAAGTGGGATTTTCATTAGATAGCATTTAATCGTTTTTAAATTAAGGACTAGTAGAGGGGCACATGTTGAAGCCTTCAATTCTAAATTTAATTCGCGCGTTAATCTGTCTTACAATCGTTATATTATTGCTCATATTCACCATAAATACGTTTCTGCGAATAGTTTACATTGCTGTTGCGTTCAGTTTTATCTTTACATTTCTGAAAACTTTAATGAAAAAACGTGTTGTAACTGGAGAGTTACTAGTTTTTGCAGCTATGATGAGTGCTTTTTTCTCTGGCGCACTTGTAAGTGGCGCTTTGGTGGCGTGGTTTATAAGTTTTGGTTTGTTTGTTTCTCTTCTTATCATTGAGCGAGCAAGACGCATTCTACTTGATTTATCGTCGACTTTAAAGTTGAGAGCTAGAGTCTACAAAAATGGTAAATGGAGTTTAGTCGCAATAGAAGAGGTGCAAAAGGATGATTTAATAGCGGTTTTTCCCGGTGAGGTAATTCCTGTTGTTGGTTTTGTGATTGAAGGTGAAACTTGGATAGATGAATCAAATATCACTGGTGAGCCATTTCCAATATGCGTTATTGCTGGAAGTCAAGTTACGTCGGGTTCCTTGAACTTAAGTTCACCCATCAAAGTTAAAAGTAGTGTTAATGGCGAAAATTGCTTTATAGTTAGGCTCATCAAGGAGTCGTTTGAAGCCTTAAAACGACGCGGTAGGATTCAAACTTCTGCCATGAAGTTTTCTCAAGTATTCATTTTAGGCGTAATCTTGACCGGCTTAGTAGTTTTCGCCTTGACGGGTGATATCTCTAGAACAACGACAATTTACGCTATTACTTGCCCTTGCGCATGGGTCTTAGCAACTCCAATAGCTTTTGCAATTGTTATTAGCCTATTAGCGAGGAGCGGTATTATCGTTAAAAGTGGGGAAGCCATCGAGCGTTTGGCCAGCTCGAACGTGTTCGTCTTAGACAAAACAGGAACATTAACTAGCAAGTCTTATATCGTTAAGAATGTCATTTGTCTTAAACTTCCAAAAGACGGTATTGTAGAGCTAGTAGTCGCCCTAGAAAGTAAGGTTTCGCATCCAATTTCTCAAGTAATATTGAGTGCATTCAGTAGCATTAAACCTAGCTGTAAGGTAGAAAGCATCAAGTATATTCCTGGTTTTGGAGTTAAGGGCATTGTTAATGGCAAGAAGGTCATTATTTGCTCAACTTTAGCTCTAATGAAGTTAGGCTTAGTCAAGCCAAAAGTGAGAATCTATGGAAGCCCTTGTGGGTCATCGTGAATGGGAAAGTTGTAGGCCTCATCGTTTTAGAACCTAAATCACACGAGACCGTTAAGAATTTGGGAATAATGCTGAAAAAGCTTGGAGTAAAAAGAGTTATTTTGGCAACGGGAGATCCTGAGGAAAGTGATGTTAGAAGAGTCTTTGATCAAGTTAAGGCAGATACCTACTTTTTCGGAATGACTCCACGAGACAAGAAAAATTTAATTTTAAAGCTAAAAAAGGAAGCATTAACAGTCACGATGATCGGCGATGGCGTAAACGACTTAATGGCTTTGACCGCAGCTCATGTTGGGGTGGGGGTTGTAGATAAAAAGTCCTTCTTGGTTTCACCCGTAGACACAGTGATTTTCAATGAGGACGTTCCTACTAGTATTTTGCGTTTAAAATTCATTTCAAACGAGGCCATAAAAGTAATAAAGCAGAATTATGCTATAGCTGCACTGTTCAACTCCATTGGAATTTTTCTCGCCTTAATCGGCTTTCTAAACCCGATATTAGCATCAATCCTGCATCACTTCAACTCGATATTCGTAGTGTCTAACGCCACGCGACTATTAAGAATCAACAAGAAACTTAATGAACTCAGAAATAAAGTAATGATATCCAGTTAGTTGGCTTTTGAATTTTTTTGAGGAGTAGCAATTATCGCTAGTTTAGTGTCGCCTTTTTATTTCTGTTTTGTTTGATGTTGCCAATTAGGTTTCATCTAAGCCTTCTCGCCGACTGCGTTTTGCTGTCGCAAAACTATTTTCGTTAGCCGATTTTGGTGGCTCCTAGCACGCGATAATAAACTTAGAGAAATTAGGTCTCTACTCTTCATTAATAAACCCTTAAGGAGCAGATATATGTGCATCTTAATACTACTTTCTAGGGATATATTCTTTTTTGTTCTAATCTGCTCGTATTGTGCTGAAAAATCTTATTACTCTTTCTAAGAGTAAAGCTTAGATATACTTTAAACATCATGAGAAATTTCATCCTAAAATTGCGGTTCTAAGGATGTTCAATAGTTTTTGTCGAGATTCAGGCTCTATCGTGCATAATCCAAAGATCTTAAGGTTAAAATGCTTGCTAATTTCCTTGAGTGATAATGCGTAAGGTAAATCCTGCTTAGTTGCAATTACGTACTTTTTTGCATAGGGAGCTTCTGAATTAACAAATGGTAAGATGACCTTTTTTGTCTCTTTTATATTATATTGGCTACTGTCCGTAACTATAAATAAAATATCCATATCATGAATAAACTTATTCCAATCACCTCGATAAACACCTGGGAACTCTGTTAAAATTACTCTGTAATCTCCAATTTTCTCCTGTAATTCTTCATGTACGACTCCTAAGGACGGGCTATAGATAACATTTATTATTCTTTTTGAAAGTAACATTATTATCGTTGTTTTTCCCACACCGCCTAATCCGATGAAACCTACAGTTACAGGGACTTCCTGTACTACATTAGTAGCTATCGAATCTAACTTATTTCTATCAAGTTTCTCTGTTGTTTTTGTATACTGTATTAATTGGTTCATATAGGATTGAAAAATTTCTTTAATTTGAGTTTTAGGATTTGTTCTATCAAATAATAATGCTAGGTAATACCCATCATCTGCACCGCAAACAAGGGAAAAATTGCTAAAATCTTTAAATTTTAGCTTTAGCTTTTTTGAGTTCTTAACCGAATTAAAAAGCTCAAGCTCTATAGCAGTATTTGTACATTCTACCTTTGTAAACGCTTTACTATAGATTAAGGAACCATCAGACAATCTCCTGATAATAATTTGGCGAAGCACAATTTAACCCTCATATTCATTTTTCGATTATATATTTAGTGAGGGATTAACGAAATACATATTTATAATTGCTTATTTTATATTCTTTTAATTTTCTGTTGATCCATTGGTCGAGTACAAAATTGTTAGGCTCTAAATAAGAAGGCTAAATGCTTGCTAAATAATACAAAATTTATGAAATTATACTTCAATTTAATAAAGTTTAAATATAAATAATTGTATTTCTGTGTATAGTGTGTGCTTTGAGGTTAAAAGCATGTTAACGAAGAAATTAATCGTAATTGGTGTGATCTTAAACGTTATATACACGATTATCAATACATATTTGGGCATTAATTTTGGAATGGGGATGGGCTTTGGATCACTTACTATTATCATTGCGTACGCACTCTATAGGAAAACTGGCGAAGAGATATCTAAGGAAGAAATTATCCTATTTATGCTATTAGCAAGTGGTGCTTCTTTCTGGTTTTTGCTTGGAATATTGATTTTTGTTCGTGCGTATGTTCCTGGTGCATATTTGCCAACATGGCTGATCCCATCTACAGAGGTCTTATTAGGGGATAGCATATCATTATCTGCTTGGATCATTCCATTAACCGTACTATCATTCGTTGTATTGGGATCTATGATTCTCGGATTAATTATAGGGTATGCTGTCTCTGATGTTGTTCTTAAGAATGAGAAAATGGTATTTCCCTATGCTAGAGTCGCGGCAGTTATGATTGAACAATTTGTAGAGAAAAGTGAAAAAGTAAATTTGATTTTAAAATGGTTAGCCCTCGGGGTAATAGTGACCGCAATTCAATATTCTGCTGGTTTTATAGGCTTGGATCTAACCATGTTCGACTGGACTCCGTATCTACCATATGGTTTTGCTTTTGCTCTTATGTTAAATTTTGCTATAATAGCAGTTAGTTATATTATTCCACAGAATGTTACATTAACGCTTCTAGCCGGAGGGTTAGTATCCTATTTGCTGATAGCTCCAATAACTGCGAAAATGGGTTTTTTCGTTCCAGCATCGGATGAGATGAGTTTCTATCTTAACTATCTCTTTGGTTTCTCATTAAGTGTTGGTCTTGGGGTAATGCTTTTAGGAAATCCTCTACTTTTCGTAATAAATTTCCTAAAGAAAAAAGTATCACAAGGCAAACAAGGTTCTAAAGAAGAGGCCGAAGAGTTAAAAGCTTTAGGTTTCATAGAGTTTCTAAAAGCGTTCAAACAGAGTATAACTCAAAATAAGATCTTAGGTGTGATATATGTAAGCATCTCTTTAGGTTTTATGTTATTTGTGATCGTAGCAGATGTTTTTAGCCCATTTGGTATTTTCTATGCTGTTGGGATCGTTCTATTATTCTTGGCAGTTAATGCATTTATTGATTCATATATATTAATAAGGATGACTGGGGAGACTGGAATGAGCATGGGTATTCAGAGACTTGCATTCTATGAGAGTTCTCTTGCATTATCTGGTTATAGAGGATATCTCGGTTATCTACTTTATCCAGCAGCGAATCCATTTACAGCAAGTTCTATTAATTATTGGTTCAAAATTGGAGATTTAACTGGTGTTAGGGCAAAGAGTAGGATTATCATTATGTGGATTCTTTCAGTTTTAGTGAATATCGTGGTTAGCTATCTATTTGTACTACTAATCTGGTATGCCTATAAATTTCCGAGCTCTGATTTTCCTGGAGTTGGCGTTATTCAAGCATTTGCTATTGTAAAAATGTTTGCTGAAGGAAACTTTCAAGCCGTCATTAATCCATTAGTTTTTATAGCTAGTGGTGGAATTGTAGCTATATTGTCTTATTTTACCCCAATTGCTAGTCTTGGCGTAGCGCTAGCATTTATGTTACCACCATCATATATCGTTCCTTTTGGTATTGGGGGATTATTTAGGTTATATACCGATAGAAAATATGGGAAAAAGTGGTTTGATGAAACAGGACAGCTCTTAGCTTCTGGATTTGTGATCGGTGCTATCCTCTCACAAGTAATATTTACATTATTAAGTTTAATATTGTAATTTCTACTTTTTATTGAATTACATATGATTTTAAGGGCGAGGAATATGGAATTAAAACTTCTCTATCTTACCTATAAGGACGTCGACATGCTTATTAAAAAAGGATATACTAATTTAATTATCCCTGTTGGAACTATTGAAGCTCATGGACCTCATTTACCTCTTGGGACGGATGCTTTAATTCCAGAGATTATTGCAGAAGAAATTGCAGAAAGCATTAAAGCGTTGATAGCACCCACGGTATACTATGGTATAACTCAAACGCTCCTACGTTATAAAGGTTCTACATCGGTATCTGGAGCAACTCTGAGGAATCTTTTAAAGGAGATAATACGTGTATACCATGCACATGGATTTCAAAAATTTGTGATAATTAATGGCCACGGAGGCAACGTTACCTCAATAAGAGATGCGATGAATGATTTGTGGCTTGAAAATAGGATCAAGTCGATTGTAGTACACTGGTGGATATATACAAGGAATATAACCGAAGAAATTTATGGTGAACCTGGGGGTCATGGTGGCTTAGATGAAACAGCCTTCATTTTGGCTAAAATGCCCAAATTTGTGAAAAAATACGATTTCAATGAAGAAGTTTACTTATATGAACGTGGTATTGAAGTTTGGCCTGCACCAGGATCTATAATAATCTATGAAAAGAATAAGGGATTGCCAAAATTAGATACAGATTTAGCTGATAAATATGTAAAAGCAGTCATAAAGGCTCTGAAAAATAGAATTCGTGAACTTTTGAAAAGAATTTGATCGTTTGAGGTATGAAATTATTTATATCAACTTTAGCCCCTTAACTCATAATTTTTAAATCTTTTTTCATGAAAACCGACTGGTGATAAATATGTTCGAGGCTTTTGAAAATAAAAAGATGAAAAAGTTGCTAGATAAATTCCTCGATATATGGTCAGTCGCCTATGCAGGCTCCTTACTAGGTTGGGATACCGAGACATACATGCCTGCAAGTTCTATAAAGGAAAGAAGTATCGTATTTGGAAGGCTAACAGTACTTGCTCAAAGAATGCTTTTAAGCCCGGAATTCAGAGAGTTAGTTAATCAGGCCGAGAAGGAGGAAAAACTCAATGATTTTGAAAAAGGAGTTATTCGAGTCCTTAAGCGAGAAATCCGAATTTTCGAGAAACTACCGCCCGAATTTGTAGAAGAATTCGAAAAATTAACAGCTGAAGCTAAAGTTGTATGGAGAAAAGCTAAAGAGAAAAGCGACTTTTCCATCTTCGAACCGTATCTTACTAAGATCGTGGATATGTCTAGAAAGAAAGCCGAGCTTTTAGGATATGATGAACATCCCTATGATGCCTTGCTGGATCTGTTCGAGGAGGGACTGAAAACTAGAGAAGTAGAAGACATGTTTGGTAATCTTAAACCAAGCTTAGTTGATATCTTAAAAAGAATCAGAAATTCCGACGGATATCAAGATAAACACCCACTGGAGAAGGAAAAATACGATATAGAGAAAATGAAACAGCTAAATAAAAAGATACTTGAGCTTTTTGGCTTTGATTTCAATCGTGGAAGATTGGACATATCAGCCCATCCATTCACAAATAGTATGGGAATTTTTGATGTAAGAATAACAACAAGATACGCGGGATACGATTTCAGAAGATCCTTACTAGCTGTAATTCATGAATTTGGTCATGGATTATATGAACTTCAAATCGATGAAAAATTAATGGCTACACCTATAGCTACTGGCGTATCTCTTGGAGTTCACGAATCACAATCAAGATTCTGGGAAAATATGATTGGAAGGAGTCTGGCTTTTGTCGAGACGAACTTTGATCTACTAAAGGAATTCCTTCCATTCCTGGAAAAATATCAAATTTCAGATGTTTATAGATACTTCAACCTTGTTAGGCCTGAATTAATAAGAGTTGAATCAGATGAAGTGACATATAACCAACATATAATTCTGCGATTTGAGATAGAGAAAGGATTAATAGAAGAAAAATTAGATGTATCTGAGTTGCCTCAAATTTGGAATGAAAATATGGATAGAATCCTCGGAATAAGACCTCCAAATGATGCTCTCGGGGTTCTTCAGGACATTCATTGGAGCATGGGAGCAATCGGGTATTTCCCGACATATTCGATAGGCACAATTCTAGCAGTACAGATAGCTAGGAAAATGGAAAGTGAAATAGGAAACTTATCAGACTTAATCCACGAAAAGAAATATGGTGAAATAAGAACTTGGCTTAAAGATAAGATTCATAGATGGGGTTCAACATATCCGCCTAAGGAGCTTATAAGGAGAGCACTTGGGGAAAACATGAATGTAAGATACTTTATTGATCATCTCGAGAGGAAGTATAAACATCTTTATGCAATTTAATTTACCCAAATTTTTTTCTCTAATATAACCATGTCTATGTTATAAGCTAATTTAACGGCTATTCGATAAGCTTTTACCAACTTTCTCAAA
>Ga0164318_10003467_pt1 | contig 14931 bp, 15 predicted proteins | sample GuaBasSedimGuay9_FD_113734 | JGI IMG/M metagenome (GOLD analysis project Ga0164318, IMG submission 113734) | Subseafloor sediment microbial communities from Guaymas Basin, Gulf of California, Mexico - Guay9, Core 4571-4, 0-3 cm | ecosystem: Environmental > Aquatic > Marine > Hydrothermal vents...
ATCTGAGGAACCTATAGATTTGCATTATGGAATTTATAATCCAGACGTAGTAGTTGTTATTGATCCAACACTGCTTAGTGATATGGAATTCATAACCATGGGTATAAAGAAAAATGGCTATTTGATTGTAAACTCCCAGAAGGTAACGGACGAACTAGCCAAATTTTCAAAAGAAACTCCTGTGAAATTATATTACGTTGATGCTTATACCATTGCATTAGACATTTTCGGAAGGCCCTTTTATAATACACCAATGCTTGGTGCCATGGTTAAGGCGACCGGCATTATATCTTTAGATTCAGTAATTTCAATAGTCAAGCAACGATTCTCTGGTGAAATTGTTGATAAGAATATTCAAGCTATAAAGCGGGCATATGAGGAGGTTGTGTTGTATGAGTAAGAAACTAAAGGGTTGGCGTGAGATACCCATAGGGGGTATAATACTAGAGCCCGGATCGAGTGCATTGTACAAAACAGGCAGCTGGCGTGCAATAAAGCCAGTTATTGATTTGGACAAATGCAAAGGTTGCTTAATTTGCTGGATTCACTGTCCAGAACCAGCAATTCGGCAGATTACAGTTTCTGGCGAATTGAAAGTAGAGATAGACTATGACTATTGCAAGGGCTGTGGCATTTGTGCAAACGTATGTCCGTTTAAAGCAATAGATATGGTACCTGAAACGGGGTGATATGATATGGCTCAAACAATGGTAAAAAATTCAAAACTTGTTGGAATGAATGGTGACGAGGCAGTTGCATTCGCTGCAAAACAAGCAAATGTAGATGCTGTGGTTGCTTTTCCAATAACACCTCAAACGATTATTGTAGAACGATTGAGTGAATATATTTTTAATGGCGAGCTTGAGGCAGCATTTATACCAGTAGAATCAGAGCATTCAGCTCTTTCTGCATGTATTGGTGCAGCATTAACTGGTGGGAGAGTCTTTACGGCAACGGCCAGTCAGGGTCTTGCTTTAATGTATGAAATCTTGTACATTGCTTCTTCAATGCGGTTGCCCATTGTTATGGCTCTTGGAAACCGTGCATTTTCAGGCCCTATTAACATTCACTGTAGCCATGATGATGCATATGCAGCCCGTGATGCAGGATGGATGTCATTTTTTGCTGAAAATGTACAGGAGGCATATGATCTTATATTTCCAGCATTTAAAATAACTGAAAACAAAGATGTTCTTCTACCTGCAATTGTAAATTTAGATGCATTTATTCTTACACACTCAGTTGAAGGTTTATATGTCTTTGATGACAAGGTTATTCCAGAGTTCTTACCTCAAAAAGAGCCTCATGATGCAATTGATTTTGAGAATCCAAAGACCTATGGACCTTTTGCGCTTTTTGACTATTATATGGAAATTAAACGCCAGCAAGAGGCTGCAATGGAAACTGCAAGGCCTATAATCAAGAAAGTATTAGATGAATACTCTGAATTTAGTGGACGTAAGTATAGCCCAATAAAGACCTATATGATAGATGATGCAGAAGCTGCAGTTATGGTGTTAGGCTCAATGGCTGGTACAATGCGTGTTTTTGCCAAAAAGGCAAGAGAAGCTGGTAAAAAAGTTGGCGTCATAAGCCTTACACAGTATAGGCCATTCCCTGTTGAAGAACTGAGGAAAGTTGTTAAAGGGCTTAAGGCCATTGCAGTTATGGACCGATCTGTAAGCTTTGGCAGTCCTGGAGCACAGTTATACATGGATGTGTCTACAGCGCTCTATAATATGCGTGAACGACCATTAATCTATAATGTAGTCTATGGTCTTGGAGGTCGTGAATTACCAATTGCAGATATTGAGAAAATATTTGACGATGTATTACAAGTTGCTAAGGACGGGGAAGTTAAAAAAGAGATAGTTTGGATGGGGTTGAGAGAATAAGGAGGCGTTATGTATGGAATCTCTAAAACTTATTAAGCGAATTAATGACATTCCTGGTGATGATGTAGAATATTTTGCTCCAGGTCATAGACTTTGTGCCGGGTGTGGTGCACCTCAATTAATTAGAACAGTACTCAAGGCAATACCCGATCCAAAAGTAGTAGTAAATGCCACTGGCTGTGTTGAAGTGGCTACAACAGTTTATCCATACACAAGTTGGCGCGTTAACTGGGTACATAATGCATTCGAAAATGCAGCAGCTACTGCATCTGGTATTGAAGCTACCTTTGAAGTTCTAGAAAAGAAATATGGTAAGAAAAAACCGCATATTATTGTTCTTGGTGGTGACGGTGGCACTTTTGATATAGGACTTCAGTCACTCAGTGGTGCTATTGAACGAGGACATGATTTTGTTTACATTTGTTATGACAATGAAGCATACATGAATACAGGAATACAGCGTTCTGCTGCCACGCCACGAGGGGCTTGGACTACTACAACACCAAGTGGGCGAGTAATACCAGGAAAGCCAGAACGTAAAAAAGATTTAATCGGTATTGCTGTAGCAAATGGCGCACTTTATGCAGCCACCGCAAATCCAGCATTTCCAGTAGACCTTTACAACAAAATTCTCAAAGCAGATGCAGTTAAAGGTCCAGCAGTAATCCATTATTATAGTCCTTGTCCAACAGGCTGGCACATGGATCCAGCTAAGAGCATTGAAGCAGCACGATTAGCTGTTAGAACACGAGTATTCCCATTGTACGAATACTACGAGGGAAAATATCGTTTAACATTTGATGTAAAAAAGCCAGTTCCTCTTGAAGAATACATAAAATTGCAAGGAAGGTTTAGGCATCTTCTTAAACCAGAAAATAAATGGAGATTAGACCAGTTAAAAAAGGACATCGAAGAAAATTGGAATCGCATTGTAAGACTTACTCAGATTTAGAGTTCTCGTTCTTATCCATTTCTATTTCTACTTTTTTTGCAGTTTCCCATAGATTTGTAAAGTATTCTTTTGCAAGTGTTGTTAATCCTGTATGCTTTGACCAGATAGCAATTACTATTTTTGCTTTACGTTCGCTTACAAAGAGGATAACTTCACTACCATCTGCAATAATTCCTCCACCAAATAAAGTATCTCTATATCTTATTTCTACGTTTTTTGCTTTAACCTTAAAGAAATCAATGTATGCTTTGGTTGTTAATACCTTTACTTTGACGCGACGATATTTTAAACCAACTAATGCTACATTAATTAATTCATTATTATCAAAAACATAGGGAAGCGCAACTAATAGTTCATCCTTGACATTCGTAATAACTTCACTAACCTTATTTATTACATTATTTTCTCCATATATTATCCAAATATCTGGTTTTTCTTTTATTTCCCGCTCTTCAAAAACTGGTTGCAATTCATTTATAAGAATCTCTGAAGCCTCATCTATTTTCTTTATAATCTTTTGCTTTGCATGTTTTACGGCTTCTTGTGGTGGTTTTGGATAGTAGTATGCAGGCCTTAAGTTCTGAACTTCAATCCAGCCTTTATGCTCTAGGCGTTTCAGTACTGTATGTATCTTTGAATAAGGTATATCTGTTGTATCACAAATCTGCTTAGCAGTCATTCTTCCATTATTAAGTAGTGCCAGATATGCTTTTTGTTCATAACTTGATAACCCTAACGTTTGAAGCGCATCTTCAATTTTTGCAGTACTCATAAAAACACCTCTTTGTATCTTATAAGAAGATTCAAACTCTGATTAGTATGGAAACGTTTTAATATAAAAAATTAGTTGATACCTTAACTTTAATCTAAAAAGGCGTGTTATCAAAAACTAAAACCTATCAATAGTTGGGGTGACTAGATTGGATTATGATGAATTAAAAAATATATTACTTTTAATGGATGATGTATCAACAGACCTAAACAGACTTGCTGTTGAATCTTCAAAGGATGACGAGCTCCTAGAAAAAATTGTAGCTGCGCTTGATGATAGTGATTTTAGAGTGAGACGCGGCGCAGCTAAAGTATTGGATCGTGTTGTCACAAGGTATGAACCAGATCTCTTTGAGCCATATGTAGAAAAATTATTTCAAAAGTTAAGTGACAAAAAGAAACCAGTTCGTAATGAAGTCTCAATTGTACTATTAAAGATATCACGAAAGAAGCCAGAGCTTGTGGCTGATTATGCAGAACAATACCTATCATTCATAAACAGTAAAAATGGGTATGAACGTCATGATGCCATTGAATTCTTAATAAACGTTAAGGATTTGAGACCAGATCTTGTAGAGCAGTATCTTGACAAAGTTGAACAATTAGCCAAAAACGATTCTAACCCCTTGGTTAGGGGAATTGCAGAAAAAGCATTACAGCTTTTTAAGTCTAAATCCAAGTAATTTCCTTTCTTTTCAAATTTTTAGGTGATTGTCTTGCCACAACAGATTATAGATGATAGACTATATTATGTTGGTATATTTGTCACAGTATCACGAGTATCTATAAATGCATATCTCCTAAAAGGTGAAAAAAATATTCTAGTAGATACTGGCTCATTTTTAACACGTGATACAGTGTTATCAAAACTAAAGAGCATCTTACCTATACATGATATTGATTACGTTATTTTGACTAGTGCAAGCGCTGATACTGTTGGAGCTCTTCCTCTTATATTGTCTGAAAATGAAAATCTTAAAATTATTGCAACTAAAGAATGTCGAGATATATTATTCTTGAATTTTGGTCTCTCTCCAAAAACTTACTTAATTCGTGATGAAGAAATGTTAAAGATTGGGGATAGAGTTTTCAGGTTTTTCACCGCGCCATTTGTAAGCACTTTAGATGCTATGTTTGCATATGACGAAAGTGAAAAAGTTGCTTTTACAGGAGATATGTTTAGTTCCTTCCCAATTACTTGGAAATTGTTTGATGATGAAATAAAAAAAGACTTAACAAAGGAATTAACTGCCGCATACATATCAAAATTTGCCTCTGGTACACGTGTAGCTGATGCAGTTCGCAAATTACGTGGATTAGATATACGTTTTCTCGCGCCAAAGCATGGTCCAGTGATTAGAAATAATATTCAAGATTATATTGAGCATTTTATAAGTCTTGGCATTCCAATTTGATTGTTTTTATAACTCACTTAAAAGAATATTTTTTTAGGTTACTATTTGTGATTTATTACGGTGTTTCTAGTTGGAGCAACAACAAAAAGATAGCATTGATGATATATTATCAAATCTGGCTCATAAAATTAGAAGAGAGATACTAAGACTGATTCATAAAAAGCCAGGAATAACTTATTCTGAAATATTACGTACAACACAATTAGATACAGGTACACTTAATTATCATCTAGCAAAGTTATCTGAATTTTATAAAAGGGAAAATGGTGGCTATTATCTCACAAAAGAGGGCGAAATTGCTATAGATATACTAAACATGATAAGGAAAAAAATTAAGCTTGGTTCAATGCAACCCTCATTCTCAGAGAAATTAAGGAATTATCTTCCACCACTAAGTTCTATCTATCTGTTTCTAATTGTACTTTTCCGGCCGAAATACGTTGCAACAAAGATAAAAACTATAGGCTATGAGAAATTCTATGGCATTGCAGCAGCTTTTCTATTTCTTACAATTTTTGATATAGATATACTCTCAATTGTTCGAGGCGTTATTGTTTTATTAGTTTTCTTGTTTTTCATAAGATACAATATATATGTCCTTTGGGAAATGAGGTTACGCATGAGTTATATCACGTTATATTTGTCTATCGCATCAGTTCCTTTTCTTATAACTAATATAATTCGTGTTTCTATCAAACTTTTGGGAGTTATGCCCTTAGAGTTCTATAGCAACTTCCTATATGTTTTGCTGTTTATTATAATACCTCTCTTCTGGTCATTTATTTTGCTCGTAAAACTTATTGCATATGGTATGAATCTCACATCATCCCGCTCGTTCATACTTATTTTTACATCAGTTATGTTCACTGCATTTATTTTAATCCCCGTCTTTATAATATTTTCATTACTTTGAGGAGAAAATTTGTCAAGGCATGAAGACTTTTTTCTTCAAAAATGTTTTTATTTTTTAACTGTTTTTTTATACAAAAAATTTACAACTTTGTGGGTTGAGAAATGCATGCATCTACTAAGAAACTTTTGTGGTTCATTTTAATTATTATAATTGCGATAAGTGTGCTATCTACACCGAATTACACTATTGCAAATGAGACAGTAGCAATTACTAAACCAACAATTACAAGTGAAACATACACACTAAACAATAATGCAAATTTGACTATAGATGTTATAGTAGAACCTCTACGGGAACTCGAGACTAGCTATGTGTCTATGAAGTTAAATGTGACTTACAATTTTCTAGAGATTGCCTTTGTACGCTTGCAAAATGTTATACAAAATGATAAAAAAATAGATGTATTTAGTGTTGAGCCTGAAAATAAATTCTATAAGATTACGCAACCTGAATTATCAGTAGATCTCCTAGTTCCGATGGCTTATTATTTTATGTTCACAATACGACCAAAAAGTGGGAGTTCGGGGATTATTGCCTCTATGACATATACACTCAACGTAACAGTGTTCTATCGTAACGAAACTACAATGCAATATTCTATAGAATCTTCAGAGACGATTCAATGTAATATTCTTCCAAATGTCACAGATATGCCTCCTAAATTACAAAACGCAATTCTAAGTACATTATCTTTAGCAATTCTTCTGCCAGTCTTAGTTTGGCTCTTTAATCGTAGAAGAAAAATAGGTCTCAGAAAGAAAAAATTTCAGAATGCTATCGGCTTGCTTATCTTATTTGGACTGTTAATATTTGTACAAACAACTAATAATATCAGACTAGCACAAGGTGCTGAACTTAATGATAGCATGCTACTTACTTACAATATCTACATCTTCAAAGATATTTATAACAATGATACATATTACCTAACTCGTGCAATGATTGAGCATTTATGGGTTGAAAAGCTAATAAACGCATCCACAGTTATAATTGGGAAATTGTATATTGGGGCTGAGCTATTCCCAGTTGTGAATTATTCTGCTGTAAACCTAGATAATCGAATTGAAAACACTACCGGCCTATCTATATTCTGGATGATTAATCCAGTCTTTGATAGAAACAATCCTATGAAGATTATGAATTACTCTGTATGGTACAATTTTACTGAGTCTTACTATATTTTCTCTATGCTCCGGAATGCATATGTGTTTGGTAGTAATAACAAAAATCACACAATTAAAGCGGTATATGATGCATCGAGCGGTATTCTTTATCAGCTTATAATTAAAGATCATAAAAATAGAACAATTACAGCCTACCGCCTTAGCTATTTGTACAATATCCAGTTGAGTGAAAAATGGGATTATTACTATGAAGTATTCTTCATAATAATCTCTGTACCTACAATCATTATGGCAGTTCTAACATGGCCGAAAAAATCAAAATTTAACAAGAGGAGGGCTAAGAGATGAGTTTGGGCATTAAAGTCTCTAATTTAACGCGATATTATGGTGTCTTCAAAGCTGTTGATAACCTTAGTTTTGAGGTCCCTTTAAATTCATGTTTTGGACTTTTAGGACCTAATGGAGCCGGTAAATCAACTACAATTAAAATGATAACTGGTACGATTCGTCCCACGTCGGGTACCATTGAAATAATGGGCTATCCTGCTGGAAGCATAGCAGCAAACAGCCATATGGGTTACCTTCCAGAAAGGTTTGGATTTGATGAAAAATGGTTAGTAATAGACTTTCTTACATATATCGGTGAATTATATGGCTTAAAAAAATCGTTTGTGGAAGAGCGTGCTCTAGAATTACTTGACTGGATTGGACTAGCTGGTTGGGAAACTGAGGAAATGGGAGCACTCTCAGCAGGAATGAAACAGCGTGTTGGCATAGTTCAGGCACTTATTAGTGATCCTGATATCCTTATACTTGACGAACCTGCAACAAACTTAGATGCAGTAGGCCGTACTGATATTTTGAAAAAAATTAGAGAGCTTGTTGATAAAAAAGGGAAAACAGTGGTTATCTCTAGTCATATTCTTCTAGAAGTTGAAAAAGTCGCTGACCATATTGCAATAATAAATCGTGGTAGAAGTATCGCATATGGTGCTCTTAGCGAACTTAAGAAAAAAGTTGGTTTAATTCATATTGAGGTAGATAAGCCAAAAGAACTCTTAGAAATACTTGAGGATAGCAACTTAGTAGAAGAGCTATCGCAAAGTAATAATACAATCATAGTAAAAGCAAAAAATCCTCTGGTATTTGAAAGATTTGTTCTTAAGACAGTTCTAGAACGGAATTTGCAATTGTACTATTATTCTAGCAAGGGAGCAAATTTAGAAGAATTATTTTTGGGCATGATTTCAAGTGGTGCTTAAAAATGAAGTATCTTATAGAAACTATAAGACATCGTTTAGTAGGAACTAGTATTAAAATGGAACTCAAAAAGCTTGTAGTATTAACAAAAGAAGATTTACGAATAAGTACTAAAAGCAAAAAGTTATGGACATTCATAATTCTTATGTTGTTGCCATCCGTCATACTTGCGATAGCTGGTGTGCTTTTCTTCATACCAGAAAACCAAACAAGTCTTGCCTTTTGGAAAACTATAAATCCACATTGGTTTGTTTTAGATAGAATGATTGACGATTTCAAAGAAGGAATGAAAGGTCTTTATGGTCTCGTAGTTGGCTATTGGTTAAATTTGCCAATTGTAATTGCTACAGCAATATACACTAGTGAGTTCATTGCAGGTGAGCGTGCTAAAGGCAGTTTTGACTTGTTTGCAACTAAACCAGTTCTAAGAACTTCTCTTGTAGCATCAAAAATAATTGCATTTGCTATTATCAGTTTACTAGTCTCCGTACTCGTGTACATTCTATTATTCGGTGTTTTTGCAATGGCTTACTTTGGTGATATTAGCACTGTTCTTCTAGTACTCTGGCAAAGCTCTGATATAATAGAAACCTATATCTTTGTTACATGGTTGTTTGTAATGGCTGTCTGTAGCATCACTGTGTTCTTTTCATCATTGACAAAACATTCATTATTTGCAACGTTCGGTACTTTAGCGTATTTGATGGGCTATGGTATGGGTGTATCCTTAATTTCACTTTTCGTTCCTGGGACGTTAGGACAATTGCTATCTGAACAATTATCTTATGTTAATCTTCAGACAATTGCTAGAATATTGCTTTCATACTGGCTTACTGGAGAAATAACCAGTGTTTTTCAATTAATTGAGATGGATTCTACTGTTGCTAGTATCTCATTTGCACTTTTCATTGCACTTCCGATGCTAGTTGCATTCATGATAATAGAAACGAGAGACCTTTTATGATTTTTTATTTTTTTCTTTTGAAACTATCATTTAAAATTAATATACATTAAACAACTATAGGGTTTTTAGCGATATTTTTTAAGCTAATTATCTTATTCTCCTTACTAAAAATAACAAGCTTAACCCTTAAACTTAGGTTAAATCTTAAATGGGTGAATTTACGTGCCAAAAGAAAAGTTGATTCCAAAAGCTGTTGAAATAGCTCGTGAAAATGTATTAAAAAGCAAAAACCCCTTTGGTGTGCCTGCTGAAGAACGATACGCATGGGCAAAAGATTTAGATTTACCAAAACAGCATGAAACAATCTTTTTTGCTTCATGTATGAATCCTCTAATGGGCTATGGTGAGGCATTGTTAAGTACTGCTAAAAAGTCAGAAAAAGTTGGTATACATTTCAATACTATGATGTCACTTGGAAAGCTCGCACAAAAACTCAAAGTAGATAAATTGATGACTGGGATTAAAAAAACAAATAGAGAATATCAAGAAACGATTCTTCATGCTATTGATGTTCTCAAAAAATTAAATGTTGAATTTGGTTTTCTATATGATGATGAGCCTTGTTGTGGTGGTCCACTACACACTTATGGGCTCTTAGATGACTTTCAAGAACATGTAAAAAAAGTCTATTCTTTCTTAAAAGAGCGAGGTGTTAAACGCATAATCACAATAAATCCCATTTGTGGCGGTATATTTAAGAAGTTTTATCCAGATGTTCTTGAAACATTCGATATAGAGATTAAACATTTCTCAGAAATCGTTGCCGAGAAAATCAAAGAAGAAGGTCTCTCATTTAAAGCATCAAAGCCTAGAAAAGTAGTTTTTCATGATCCATGCTACTTAGCAAGATTCATGCGAGTCGTAGATGAACCAAGAGTCATTTTAAATAGCATTGAAGGTTGGGAACTTGTAGAGCCCGTTAACAATAAATTTGATACTAAGTGTGATGGTGGTGGGGGCGTAGAAGTAGTATATCCAAAGATAGCAAGAAAAATTGCAAAGGACCGAATGATTGAACTTCTGGATACTGGTGCGGATCTTATTGTAACTGCTTGCGCACCTTGCATAATGATGTTGAAACTAGGCGAATCTGAATTACATCGTAACGTGGAAATTCGAGATATTGTTGACGTTGCGTATAAAGCTCTCAATAATGAGTTATAAGGTGATTTCATATGTTCGACGCACAAAAAAAATTTGAAAAAAGTATGGAACTTCTAACGAAATATGATGACATTATCAATTTACGTCGAAAGAAGTTCAATTCGTACAATGAGGCGCGTGAATGTGTTAAAAAAGAATTTAATACTTATGATCTCGAGAAAGAGGTTTTAGAGATAAAGAAGAGAAGTCTTGCAAATATTGATGCGCTTATTGACAAAGCTATCAAGAAAATGGAGAAAAACCATATAAATGTATTTTATGCAAAAACCGCAGAGGATGCAAGAAAATACGCACTTGATGTAATTGCTGATGACAAAATTGTTGTTCATGCGTCTACGGATTTAATAACCGAAATTGGTCTTAAAGATGAGCTACTCCGACGTGGTGTTGATATTGTCCATTCTGAAATGGCTTACCATATAGCAGAATTAATTGATGACTTAGTAATATTTGATAAGCCAACACCGATAACTCATGTTCCGTTAAATGTGATAACTAAGGCTTTAAAAGAGAAGTTAGGGATAGATGTTCCTGAAGATCCTGAAGCCATTGTGATGGCTGTAAGAAAAGAACTACTAGAAAAAATAGAGCGAGCTAGAGTTGGTATAAGCGGCGCTAATTCGATATCCGCAGCTGATGGTACCGTTTTCACATGCTTTGGTAATGGAAATATAGCACATATGGCTTTAAGACCCGTATACATGGTCTTTGCTGGAATCGAGAAAATAGTACCAACACTTCCAGATGCTTTTAAAGTAACATACCTACAATCTCTTTATGAGGGTGGAATTGGTGGGGCCGCTTACTACTTGGGCGTTCATGGCCCCAGTGACGTAGGCCCCATCGGTGGAATGTCCATTCACCCTGCACTAGGCTCTAAAGAAGTGCATGTAGTTCTCTTAGACAATGGAAGAAAGAATGCACTTTCTGAGGGATTTGATGAAGTTCTAAGATGCATTAGATGCTTTACATGCCATCATTATTGTCCAGTTTACCAAGTTTTGGGTCCTGGGTATGGATATGGATTTAAAATAGCTGGATATGGTTACAAAGGATATATAGGTGGCCGCGGAGTTATTCTAACTGCTTTTGTATATGGACTAGATAAGGCTATTGAAGGTGGATTATATGCTTGTGCTATGTGTGGCAGTTGCTATGAACATTGTCCCATGGAAATTAATGTACCTGAAATGATATCTAGATTACGGCATAAAGCATATTTGATGGAGCTATCTTCTTCAAAATAGTTTTTATTACTTTTTTACAGAAAATAAAAATAATAAAAAAATAAGAGCCTTAGAGCTCCTTTATCTTCAATCTACCATTTTCAAAAGAGAATCTAATTTTTCTTCCGTCCACTTTAAAGGTTGTATCTAGATGTCCTGGACCAAAAACTTCTTCAAGTTTTTTATTTAAGATCTCAAAAACTGCCAGGATTTCTGAAAGATTCGCGTCAAAAACACTTTCAGAGACTTCGGCAGTCCATGGTATCCCAATTATTTTTGAAAGCCGTTCACTTGTTATCAACACAACCACCAACAACTTCTAAACTCTATATTGGAGTAGGTACCTCGCCTGGAGACATATTCCTCACCTTTTTATTTTTTAAGAGTGTTTTTAATACAGTATTTTATTTATAATATATATACAGAATTACTGATGAAGACATTTTAATACTTTGCAAAAATAGGCAAAATTTGGCTTATAATCGGATTTTTTAACAGAAATAATGCGAACTTAAGCTAGAATACAATTTTAAAGTTCAAAATAAATCGTTTTTAGAAAAATAGCAGTAAATATCTTTAAATAGGAAAACCATCTATGTAAAAAATGAACAAAATTTTTTGAACGGTTTAAAAAATGCAGGGTATAAATGCACCTGATTTCAATGGAGATCCTGAACTTCAAGAGTTACTTGACATGACATTACTGTATTTAAAGAAATGTGAAGGAAAGCAGGTAGAGCCAAAACTCTACAAGTATTCACGTATAAATCTTGTTAACCTTCCTCCCAATCCTAATTTGTACTTTAAATTAAAAAGCCGTCTTAGTACAATTTTCAGATATGGTGTACATGATAAGGATTTGATAAAAAGGATAATTCTCTCAGCAATTACACGATATGAAACTCTGAAGGCAAGTGAATTAGCGGTCTTAAAGTCTCTATCAGACAATCCTAGTATGAAATTAAAAGATATTGCTTCAAAGCATAATATAACCATTACTGGTGCCTCAAAGATTGTTAAACGGCTGCAAGAAAAGACAGGTCTTAGAGTGTTACTCTATCCTGACTATGGATTATTTAAGCTAAAACATTATCTTTACTATTTCCGTGTAAAGGAAGAAAATGTTCCGATTTTACAAGAATTGCTCACCACACCATTCTTATTATCGTTTAATATATCTAACATATCCGTGCCTGATTATGTTTACGGATGGGCGAGCTATATAATACCAAATCAAAGGAATACCGTTAACGAGTTTATAAGATTCACAGTAGCATTGAGGAATATCGTAGACATGTGGGAGAGAATTGAAATTCAAGGTATGGCAATTGGATTGAACCTTAACTTTTTTGATGGCGAGCGATGGTATTTTGATGAAGTTTCTTGGACATTTTGGCTATTAAATCAAATTAAAGAGAATCCTCATCTTTTTCCAGTAACTAATTTCTACTACTATTCAAAAGAACCGATTCGTTTCACAAGAGCAGACTTTCTAATCTTTAGCAGGCTTATTGCAAATGCTAATGTTACTGTGAAAACAATAAATAAAATTTTGACAAAATTGGGATACCCAAGAAGCCCCTCATACATTAATCAGTTTCGTAAAAAGTTATTTTCAATAGTACCTAAATATATAATGATAGATGGTCTTGGTTTAAGGGATATGATTGTTCTTTTTATCCAAACAGCAGATCCCGAAAAATTAGATCTACTTCATCGCTTTTTCTCACAATTTCCACTGTATGTTGTTTATACGTCCCAAACAGGAATTTATGCCGCAATCTTTTTACCTGAGGGTAAAAGTCTATCATTCTACTATATGTTTGAATTGCTAAAGCGTGAATTTGAAGATCTGATTATGATTCCAATCTTTCGAAATATAGGTTCTGGTTTTTCTGAAGAGCAACTCATACGGCTATGGAATGAAAAAATGCAAGTTTGGATAGCATCAAATATTTTCTCAGAAAAAATAAGAAAGATAAGTGAACTTGGATACTAGTTTATAGAGACGCTTTTTCTTTTATAAAGAATTCAAAAGCACTCCACATTAAATCATTCAATACTTTTAATCCTTCACCAGTCTTTGGAAAAACAATTGGCATTAATGAGCGCGGATTATATGGATCATCTACTAAAAGCCCTCGTTCAGTTGCTAATCTTGTTGCGTCATTATACACTTGAAGAAGCTCTAATTTGATTCGCCCCTCTGGAGCTTTATCCAGTAGCTCTTTTGTTATTTCAGAAAGATATTTGTACATTTGTTTAACAAATTGATATCTCATGAAAAACCCATCAGGTTTGCATAACTCCACGAAATCAGTAATACCCAGATTTTCTTTCACTTCGAACCATTTTTTAGCAAATTTAACCCATAGCTCTGTTATAAGCTCCGATGGTCTATATTTAACATGTGTGTCCCACCATTCATCAAACTCTTTTCTGTCTTGTTCAAGTATTTCAATAACTTTGTCATACATGGTTTTGTCTTCGCCATAGTATTTCCTCATCATTTCTTCAAATAATCTTCTTTTTTCATTGTAAATTAATTGCATTTTGTCAACTTTTTCTTTGCTTATTCTTCCTCTAGCAAAAAGTCTTTTTGCTTCTTCCAGTAACCTCCTTGCTTTAAGATATTGTTGTACTTCTTCTCCTTGAACAAATAATTTCCCGTCCCGTCTACGGCCGCGTACAATAACTTCATAACCCATTCCCACATCAATCGTGGGATACTTAAAATTTAATTTTTCTAGAGATTTACCTGTCGTATATTCTCTAAATAGATAATCCTTAATTTCATCTAAAAAGCCACGATCAAGTGTTGGTACTAAAATTTCATAGTTATGTGGCGGTAATTTTCCAGTTCTTAAAAAGACTCTTAGGTTTAACTCACTACTCGACTCATTTTCTAACTTTTCGAATATGGGCATAATGACTGGCCACACATAGAAGGAACGTATCATCTCATCCTCAATATTATAGTCTACCATATTTGGTACAACAATAATTTCAATTGGTTTTTCAGACACTCTAACCACCAACCTTAAGTTACTACTTATTTTAAATTAAGCTACAATCTAATATATTCTTTGTTTAAGGCTTATCATTCTATGTACATTTTTAATCTCAAAAAAATATGCAAAAACTTAATTTAAATCCAACTATATCCTTAAGTATAGTAATAATATGTTCTAGTATGTGTAAAATCTATAAGGGTGAGTAAAACATGGGACTTTTTAAGAAGGACTGG
>Ga0164318_10003468_pt1 | contig 14931 bp, 17 predicted proteins | sample GuaBasSedimGuay9_FD_113734 | JGI IMG/M metagenome (GOLD analysis project Ga0164318, IMG submission 113734) | Subseafloor sediment microbial communities from Guaymas Basin, Gulf of California, Mexico - Guay9, Core 4571-4, 0-3 cm | ecosystem: Environmental > Aquatic > Marine > Hydrothermal vents...
ATAGAATTAACAGGTATTAATTATTCAGATAAAGGAATCCAGGTTAATAATAAGCTGCAAACTAATATACCAAATATTTTTGCTGTAGGAGATATAAATGGTATCCATGGCATGGCCCATATAGCAATACAACAGGGAATGCAAATTAGTAAAGGAATTAGGGAACAAAATATTACAAAGGACTACAACTCCCTCCCCAGAGCAATGTTTACTTTACCGGAAATAGCTGGTGCAGGGAATCAGGAGTGGGAGCTTAGAAAAAAAGGGATCCCATACGAAGTAAAAAAATTCTCACTTAAAAATAGCTGGAGAGGGTTCTCCAGAAATATAAACACCGGATTTATTAAATTAATTTTTGAAAAAAATATACTCACAGGAATATGGATGACAGGTCCGGATGCTTCAGAAATTTTATCAACATCCGGACTTCTTATTGGAATGAACCTTAGTGATACCACTATTATAAATAATCTTTTTATTCATCCTACATTAGGGGAAGGAATATTTGAAGCTATATTTAATGCTTAAGGTACATGCAGATAAACTATAAGCCTTAAGTTTTAAAAATTATAAATTGTTCTTGCATAACAAATTAAAGTATAATATTCTAAATTTCTGATGATACGAATTGTTTTCATCGGCAATGATAAAAAATGTTTATCTATTATAAAAATGTCGATTCCTGTTATAAATATCTCCCAAATTCCCAACTGCCATGAAGTTATCATAACCTTAAAGAAAATCACTACTGATGTAATTATTATTGATCTGGATTTGCATGATGAAAAGTGTTTCCAATTGATAGCTAAAATTCAAAATATGAACAACAGTCCTTCAATAGTAGTAACAGGAATACTAAGCAGCACAGAAAAAATTATAAAAGCTATTAAAATGGGTGTAACAGAATATATACCAAAACCGTGTAAATCTGAAAGCCTTCATAAATTAGAAACTGTTATCTATCAAATTAATACTATGACTTTGATTGATAATAAGAGATATAAAAATATAAAATCCCCTTTTCTAAATAAGATCATTGGCTGCTCAAAAGGGATAGAAGAAGTAAAAGAGCAAATGACTTTATATGCGAAATCAGAAGCTGCTGTACTGCTCCTTGGAGAAAGTGGTGTGGGTAAAAATTTTCTTGCTGAAATAATTCACAAAATATCAAAAAGAAGCAGTTCTATTTACAAATCTGTACATACAGCAGGGATTCCCCCAACTCTAATAGAATCTGAGCTGTATGGAACCAGAGAGGGAGCATTTACAGATGCAAAATCAAGAGCAGGCTGGTTTGAGTCAGCAAACAAAGGAACACTTTTTCTTGATGAAATTGGAGAATTACCTCCATCATCCCAGGTAAAACTATTAACAATACTGGAAGAAAACACAATTACACCCCTTGGAGGAGCCAGACAAATACCAATTGATGTCCGAATTATATCTGCTACAAACATCAATATCGCAAAAGCAGTAAAAAATAATTTATTCAGACAGGATCTTTACTACCGAATTAACACTTTAACTATTAGCATACCCCCTTTGAGAGAGAGAAAAGAAGATATACCCCTTCTTATTAATTACTTCCTTAAAGAGCCAGGTTCTGATTACAGTATAACAACTTCCAGTATTAATAAATTAGTTGATCATCCCTGGCCTGGTAATATAAGAGAACTAAAAAATACCCTTGAAAGATCAAAAGCACTTGCAGGAGAACAATATATAATAAACGATAAGAATATAAAATTTTATGAAAGATAGAAAAATTAATTTATCTTCCGCACCTTGTAACCTTCAATAACCGGAATTTTTTTCCCATCTTCATCTTCTGTATACCCTAGATATCTACCTAACACCAAAATATGAGTATTAAGTGAAATTTCTGCCGGGTTTGGTTTTCTTGAACGTCTTACAGGAATCATTGAAGCAAATTCAAGCCCCTGCACCTGAATAAAACATTTGTACATAACTACACTTTCAAGACCTTCCCATTCACCGTATGAGATCTCAAACATCCCAAGAAAACTTTCTTCATCCGCAGCAAGAACCTCCCGGGCAGACACTATACCATCGAGAATAATATATTGATTCATATCTATTTCATTACTTTTTCCGGAGTCAACCATAATAACAATATCTTTAAGGGAAAGATCGAAGTCCAGTTGTGCTTCAAAATCAGTAGCAACCTGCGCAGACAAACTAAATATAATAATTAGAAAGAAAAATATGAAAGTATATTTTTTCATGAAATACCTCTTTATCCTTGATATTAAATCGTAAAAAGCCTCAAGTCAAGTTTAGTTAATTTAACATTATGCCGAAAAAATAAATATCAGCTTGCTAAATTGATAACTGCTTGATAGAATTAAGAGAGTATACTATATATTATGTATATATATACTCTTTTTACGTGTAAATTTGACAAATTAAGGAATGCCTACTAATATAGTATAATATTAGAGTAATTCATAAAGAGGGCCCATGAGTAATAATGAAATAGTACCAGGATTCGATGATGAAAGAGATGACAGTCTTAAAATTCGATTACAAAAGATAGAAGAGACAGAAAATTGTCTCGTACTTTACCTGACTGGATATATTGATACATATAACTCTAATTTCTTTCAGAAGCGTGTTTCTAAAGCTGTCGAAGCTGGTTATACAAAGCTTGTATTTAACTGTGGTGGTTTAAATTATGTTTCAAGTACTGGAATTGGTTCTTTTACAGCATTTTTGAAAGCAGTACGTCCGAGAGGCGGAGATTTGGTTTTACTTGAAATACAGCCAAAAGTTTATGAAGTATTTCAGTTGTTGGGTTTCTCTCAATTTTTCAATATAAAGGATAGCCTGACTGAAGCTGTAGAGTTTTTTGGTTCCAGTAAAGAAAAAGGTACATCCGATGTCTTTCCAAAGATATTTCAATGTCCAATTTGTGCTAAAAAGCTAAAAGCTACAAAATCAGGCCGATTCAGATGTTCTGAGTGTAAAACAATTCTTGCAATTGATAACTCAGGCCAGGTTTTTCTGGGCTAATTGTAAAACATCAAATTTAAGAGATTCATCCATCCGGTACATTAAGGAGATTCCTGTGGGAATATTTAGTCGGTTCAGACGAATGTTAAAATCTAATGTAAATAGTATGATCAGTAAATCCGAAAATCCTGAAAAAATGCTTTCTCAGGTTATTGTGGATATGAATCAGCAGCTTATTGAATCTAAAAAAAGCGTAGCTTCTTCCATTGCAGATGAAAAAAGATTAGAACGACAGTTAAGAAATAATAAGTCTTTAGCCAAAGAGTGGGAAGACAAAGCCAAACTGGCAGTTAAAGCAGGAAAAGATGACCTTGCAAAAGAAGCTCTTCTTCGAAAACAGGAATTTGATAATCTATATAATCAATATAAACCCCAATGGGAAGTTCAACACGAAGCAGTAGAAAAATTAAAAACAGCATTACGACAACTACAGCAAAAAATAGAAGAAGCTCAACGTAAGAAAAACTTACTTGTAGCCAGATCTAAAAGAGCCCACGCTCAGAAAAAAATTCAGGATACAGTTTCCGGTTTATCAGATAATTCTGCCTTTGAAGTATTTGACAGAATGACTGAAAAGGTTGAAAGACTTGAAGCAGAAAATGAGGCAACTCTTGAAATATCTGAAATTGAAAATAATGAATCAAATCTTGAAAAGCAGTTTGCCGAACTTGAAAGTGGAACAGCTTCAGCAGATCTTCTATTGGAAGAATTAAAAGAACGAATGATAGAGAAGGATGAGACAAAAAAGCTTAATTGATGTTTGTGTAATATCAGAAAATCCCTATTTTATTAACCGTATAAAAATTTTCAGCCAATATTCCGAAATAACTTTTAATTACAGTAAAGCTGTCTGTTCTAAATCTACAGTAAGCCTGTTTCTAGTCGATATAGAACAACTCGAAGTCTTTCTTAAGGAAAAAAAATTTACAACTAAATTCATTGTATTTGGAGAACAGAAAGATCTTGCACCTTCCTTTAATGCAGGGTGTATAGATTTCCTTAAAAATCCCTGGAATACTGATGAACTTGAGGCACGTATATTAAAGACAATCTATACTGCAAGCACAATTACACAGTGGGAGAAGCTTACACTATCTCAAAAAACTATCACCTTAGGTAATTTTTCGACAGACATAAGCATTGAAGAGTATATAATTCTCAAAAAACTACTGGATAACAAACAGGAACCTGTACCACGGGAAGCGCTTCTATTTGCTCTTTGGGGGGAACCTAAAGAGGACTCAAGAGTTGTAGATATGCATATTTCAAATATCAGGAAAAAAATTAAAACAATTAAGCAGTACGATAATGGATGCTGTGGAAGTATTAAAACTATAAGAAATTATGGATATATGATTATTTAAAAAAGCTTCTTTATATCCACCTTAAAACCTTCCAACACTACAGATTCAGCAATTGTATTTTCTTCTCCCCATTCTGCAGGAGGAACCAATTCCCCTTCATCATATTTTCCAGAATTTTTTCCTTCTGTTTGCAGGTGGAAAACCCGTATATACTTATTTCCAGGATCCACAACCCAGTATTCTTTGACTCCGGATCTTTCATAGAGCCCGAATTTCTCATTAAGGTCTCTCTTGGAAGTCGAAGGCGATAATATTTCTATTATAAGATCTGGAGCACCAAGGCATCCCTTTTCAATTATTTTAGATTTATCACAAATTACTGATATGTCGGGTTGAACTACCGTATCTATTTCATTTTCGCTTTTTATAGGAAATACAGGAAGAAATACGTCAAATGGTGCTGAAAATGCTTTACATTGCCTACTCTCTAAAAAATTGCCTATTTGTCGCGCTAATTCAAAACTTAACCTCTGGTGATTACTTGTTGGTGCCGGACTCATATTGTAAGCCACACCATCAATCAATTCCCATCGTTCATCATCCGGCCAGGAGCAGTACTCCTTGTAAGTGTACCTGTGATCTGATTTCTTTAGTGGTATCATTTTTTTCATCTCCTTTATTATAGACAGATATTGAGAGAAAAGAAAGGTTTTCTATTTTTCTTCCTCCCATAACTGTAAATATAGGTGAAAAGTGATTTTTACTTCAAATTTATCAGAATTAAGCTTATTTTAATATTTTTTCTTTTTTTTTACTTTCATTTTTGCACAATGCTTATTAAACTTGTAACTATAGTTTCAAAAATATTATGAGGTTACTACATGTTTTTAAGTCCTCCCTTTCTCTGGTCTCTTCTGGGACTGCTGCTAATAGCAGCAGAAATGTTTATCCCTGGATTTGTAATTTTCTTTTTTGGTTCAGGGGCAATTATTACAGGATTCCTTTCTATTTTAGTTCCAGGGCTGTCATCTAATTTTGCACTTCAGGGTCTTATATGGATCCTTTCTTCAGTTTTTTCTTTTGGCTTTTTTAGGAAAAAATTTGCTAAAATTTTTAGAGGAACCCTACTCAACAAAGAAATTAATTCTGATTTAGGCCATACAGTAAAAGTAATAGAAGCTATTACTCCAGAAAAACCAGGACGTGTCAGATTCCAGGGAACCAGCTGGAAAGCTATAAGCTATACAGAAAGCTTTGAACCAGGGGTAATGGTAGATATAGTAAAAGAAGAAAACCTTACATTCGTTGTCTCAGGGACAATTCTTGAAGACAATAAAAAATATTTTGATAAAGAAGAAAAAAAAGGAGAAAAAGATGGGTAGTATTTTTTCAATTTACCTGCTTGCATTTGTTGTAATAGTTATTTTCTTTAAATTAATAAAGATAGTACCGGAACAGCAAAGTTTTGTAATTGAACAGTTCGGTAAATACAGTAAAACACTGGTTGCAGGATTACACCTGGTTATTCCATTTGTTCAGAAAGTAGCCTATAAACACACTTTGAAAGAAGAAGTTATAGATGTAGACCCTCAGGTTTGTATAACAAATGACAACGTACAGGTAACTGTAGATGGTATTTTGTATATAAAGGTCATTGACCCCGTAAAAGCAAGCTACGGTATTGAAAACTACAGATTTGCTACAGCACAGCTTGCAAAAACTACCATGAGGTCAGAAATTGGAAAACTTGAACTGGACCGGGCTTTTTCTGAAAGAGATGAGGTTAATGACAATGTAGTTAAAGCAGTGGATGAAGCCTCTGACCCCTGGGGAATAAAAGTAACCAGATATGAAATAAAAGATATATACCCGACACCAACAATTGAAAACGCTATGGAACAGCAGATGAGAGCCGAGCGTGAAAAAAGAGCTGAAATACTTGCCAGCGAGGGTGAAAAAGAGTCTCGTATAAATGTTTCCAAAGGGCAGAGACAGGAAGCTATTAATATTAGTAAGGGAGAACGTCAAAGAATGATAAATACTTCCGAAGGGAAATCTGCAGCTATTGAAATAGTGTCAGAAGCAACAGCAGAAGGCCTCAAAGATATAGCATCAGCTCTTCAGCTTCCAAAGGGTCGTACAGCAATGTCTGTAAGACTTGCAGAACAGTATGTTCAGCAATTTGGAGAGATATTAAAAGGAGCAGAAACATCTGTTCTTCCATCAGAAATTGCAAAATTAAAAGGTCTTGTCGATACAGTGTTACCTGCTCTCTCTTCAGGTAATAAAGGAGGTGCTGCATGAGCCCATTCTTACCCCTATATTTTTTAGCTGCAATTTTTGGTTTAATAATTGTCGTTTCATTATTAAGAAGCATTAGAGTTGTCCCTGCAAGGACCGCCCTTGTTGTAGAACGCCTTGGCAAATATTCAAGAACCCTAAATGCAGGACTGCATGTTTTAGTACCATTTCTTGAAAAAGTTCGTTATAAATACAACCTTAAGGAAGTAGCAATAGATGTTCCTGCTCAGGACTGCTATACCCAGGATAATGTTAAAGTAAGAGTAGATGGTGTTTTATATATACAGGTTGTTGATCCGGTAAAATCCAGCTACGGTATCTCCGACTACCAGTATGCCACTATCCAGCTGGCTCAAACGACTATGAGATCTGTAATAGGAAAACTGGAACTTGATAAAACATTCGAGGAAAGAGATCAGATAAATGGATCTGTAGTACAGAGTGTAGATATTGCCTCAGACCCATGGGGCGTTAAAGTGTCACGTTACGAGATCCAAAATATTCAGGTTCCCCAGGCAATACTCGAAGCAATGGAAGTACAAATGAAAGCTGAACGGGAAAGAAGAGCGGACATTGCAAGAAGTCTTGGAGAGATGGAGTCTAAAATTAACCGATCACAGGCATTTATGGAAGAAGTAATAAATATCAGTGAAGGTGAAAAGGAGAGAATGATCAATGTAGCAGAGGGTCGGGCACAGGAAATACGCTCTGTAGCAAAGGCAACTGCATCCAGTATACGAAAAATTGCCGAAGCTCTGGAAGATGTAGGAGGAGAAGAAGCTGCTGTGCTAAGAATATCAGAAAGTTACATTGAGCAGCTTAATGGTATAGCAGAGAGCAATAGTAAGGTTATTCTCCCTGTGGATCTTACAAATATGGGTGAAGTATTGGCAAACGTAAAAGATATGATAAAATAATATTTATATTTGTAGGGGGAAGTCCCCCCTACAACCTATTGACAAAGACAAATAGAAAAAATAAAATTGACTCCAGACTATATCTGTAGTATATTAAAAACTCAAATCTAAAGTAATGACTTACGTGTGTCCTCATAAATTAGATGATGATTTTAGTTACATAGAATATACTGGTACACTGAAGCAAGGAAGATATAGTGGTTAAAAAGGGTTTCCCCTCTGTTCATTTTTATGATCAGGATTTTGTAGATATATATGAAAAATCCTGGGTATGGATGGCTGACTCCTGGCAGTCAGGAACAAAAGAAAACGGATTTACAGATAAATATCTAAACTATCCGGAAAACAAAGTAATAAATCAATTTGAGGCATGTCTCTCAACATTTTTTCTTGTATACAGTAATAATATCTATCCAGCACAAACCAGTTTGGATAATTTTTACAGTAAACAGGAAGAATCAGGTGCCATAAGAGCAAATTATTCTCTTGAAGATGGAAAACCTGTTTTTACAAGTGATAATCCGGAAGGTTTGAACCCTCCATTATTTGCTCTTGCTGAATATAATATCTTTCATAAAATGGGTAATAAAAAACGATTAAAAGAAATTATGCCCATTCTTGAAGATTACTACAGCTGGCTGGAAGAAAATTTTATAGCAGAAAATGGCCTGTATGCAGTTCCCCTTGAAGCAACCATGATGGGTAATTCTCCAAGAGAAGGAACTTACTATCCCCTTGATTTTAATATACAGCAAGCCATTAATGTGCTATACATGTCTGCCATTGGTGATATTCTAAATAACAAAGAAATAAGCTTTAGATACAAGCGATTATATTTTACTCTAAAAACCAGAATTACTACCTTAATGTGGAATGAAGCTGAAAACTTCTATTTCGATCTTGATAAAGATGAAAACCAGTTAAATGCTAAAACAATTGCAGCATTCTGGGCTCTTCTTGCAGAACTTCCAAATGAAGATAGGGCAATAGGTTTGATTAGTCATTTAAAAAACCCTAAAACTTTTGGTAGTGAAAATCCATTTCCTACACTATCCCTTGACCATCCTGAATTTCATGAAGATGGTATGGGTTTTAAAGGTTCTGTTTATTCTCCTTTTACATTTATGGTAGTAAAAGGCCTTGAAAAGTATGCCCGATACGAATTGGCCAGAGAATGTTCTATACGGCACCTCTATTACATGCTTGATACCCTTCATCCGGAAGGTGAAGAAAAAGGTAATATTTATGAGGCATATCTTCCTCATAAAGAGGGTCCGGCAGTTTGGCAGGCCAATGATTCATTTCCAAGAACAATGTTCCTTACGTATACAGCTCTGGCTTCTATTACCCTTATGATAGAAAATGTTCTGGGTTTATATATAAGTTTACCAAGAAAGACTGTTGACTGGATAATGCCAACTCTTGAAATTATGGGAATAGAAGATCTCTCACTAAAAAGGAATATGATTACCATTTTGAGTAACAATAGCTCCAGAGGCTGGGAAATCCGTCTTGAATCTGAAAAACTTTACTATTTTACAATTAATATACTGGATGAAGATAAGAAGAAAACTCTTCCAATACCTTCTGGTAAATGCTCAATGTTAATTGGTAAACTGGAATAATAAGACTAGGGCGAGCAGGAACGATCTCAGCCATCCTTAGACAACTTAGTTCGTCCGTTAAGAGATCTTGAGAGTGTTAGTTTATCTGCATACTCAAGATCTCCACCAACAGGAAGACCCAAAGCTAATCTTGAAACAACAATATCACTATTTTTTAGAAGATTTACAAGATACAATGCAGTAGTATCCCCCTCAATAGTAGGATTAGTCGCAATTATTATCTCTTTTACTTCAACATCATTCGAATTGGGTGTAAGTCTGGCAAGTAGTTTTCTTATAGAGAGGTCTTCTGGTCCAACTCCATCAATAGGTGAAATAACACCTCCAAGAACATGATACTTCCCATTAAAAACACCTGTGGACTCTATAGTCTGAACATCCTTCGATTCTTCGACAACACAAATATGCTCACTGTCTCTCCCTGAATCAGAACAAATATTACAAAGTTCCGATTCGGTATATGTCCCACAGACCATACAAGTTCTAATACTGGGTTTAAGTCTTTTAATTAAATCAGCAAGGGTATTTAAATATTCAGTATCGGCTTTTAATAAAAAATAAACTATTCTTCCTGCACTTTTTTTCCCAACCCCGGGAAGACGTGAAAAACCATGAATGAGCTGATCAATTATTGTCATCCAGGGAAGCCAAGATTACCTGTAAGTGAAGACATTTCCGAAGCAAGCTTAACTTTTATTTTTGTTCCAGCATCTGTCAATGCAGCAAGTACAAGATCTTCAAGCATTGTAACATCATCAGGATTAACTATTTCAGGTGATATCTTTACTCCAGTAACTTCCATGGCTCCATTTATCTCGATACTTACCATATCTCCACCGGAAGTACCAATAACTGAAACATCCTTCATTTTATCCTGAACTCCACCCATCTGAGATTGAAGGTTTTGCAGGTTTTTAAAAATTTCCATTGGGTCCATTATTTATCTCCATTTACGACTTCACCACGAAAAACTCGTTTTACAAGTTCTATACTTTCATCAACTTCATTTGAACTTTCTCCTGAAGGACTAACTACAGAAACTTCAATATTAATATTCATATTTAAAATCTCTGAAACTTTCTCTTTTACAGGAAGGATATCTCCCTTTACAGCATTTCCTGAATAAGTAGAATCGAAAGTTAATTTAAGGGTTTCCCCTACAAGCTTCCAGGATATTGCCTTTTCCAGAGTTGAAGACAGTGCAAGTTTATTTTTTCTTAATGACTGAATTATACTTGAAATAGTATCGGCTGATAAATCTTCAGATGGCTTTTTCTCTATTTCTGATTCAACTGTATTTTGTTGTACAGAGAATGCTCCACTTTTCAAGTCAGTTTTTATACTCTCAATTTTTTTTAGAATTTCATTTGGAGAAATATAAGTACTTAAAGTTGATAATCTGCTAAAAACAAGTTCAAGCTCAAATCTCTGATTAAGAGAAAATCTAATATCTTTATAAAGCTTAAAAAGTAACTCAATTGCCTGTTCAACCTGAGAAATTGAATAGGTAGATACAACTTTATTGGAAAAGGCAGAGGGATTGGATCCCAGTAAAGCTTCTTTTACTATGTTGTGCTTTAAAAAAAGTATACTCCTAAAATACCCTGTAAAGTCTATAATAAGCTGATCAATCGAAACACCACCCATTAGAGCCTCATCTGTCAGCTCCAACACTTTTTGTGTATTGCCTCCAGCCATCTCTTCTGCAATTCTATTTACACTATCTATTCCAGCAATTCCAAGTTTATCCCTTATCTTTTCCATGGTAATTTTGTCACCAGAAAAAGAAACCACTTGATCAAATAAGGTATATGCATCTCTAAGAGATCCTGTGGCCTCTTTAGCTATCCAGAAAAGAGCATCTTCCTCAGCATCCAATTCAAGTTCTTCAGAAGTTTTAATAAGTATCTCTTTTATTTTTTCTACACTAATCAGACGAAAATTAAATTGCTGACATCTGGATCTAATTGTAGCTGGTACTTTCTGAATTTCTGTAGTTGCAAATATAAATACAATATATGGCGGAGGCTCTTCAATGGTTTTTAACAGTGCATTGAAAGCACTATTACTAAGCATATGAACTTCATCTATTATATATACCTTATATTTGCTGCTGTTAGGCGCAAAAAGAACCTCTTCTTTTATAGTTCTTATATCATTAACCGAAGTATTACTTGCACCATCAATCTCAATAACATCAAGAGAGTTGCCTTTTGATATACTTATACAATTTGAGCAAACTCCACAGGGAGTATCAGATTGCCCTTTTTCACAGTTAAGAGATTTTGCAAGAATTCTGGCTGCTGAAGTTTTTCCAACCCCCCTGGGACCGGAAAACAGATATGCATGAGCTATTCGTTCGGTATTTAAAGCATTATTAATGGTAGAGACTACAAAATCCTGACCTTCAAGTTCAGAAAATGTTGCCGGACGCTTCCTGGTTGCAGTTACTTCATATGCCATAAATCTTCCCTTATACTTAGTGGTCCAAATAATAAACTGAACCAGATGTTTTATGATCTTCAGTATAAATGAAAAACCCCTTTAGCTCCAGTCAAGTTTATTGCGACTCATCAATTAATCACTTACCGCTGCTACCTTCCAGTCCTGACGGAATTGGGCGACAATCAATAGCGCAGAACCTAACTTTCAACACTAAAGGGGAATTACGGAGAAGGGGGGATTCGAACCCCCGGAACCCGGTTAGGGTTCATACGCTTTCCAAGCGTACTCCTTCGGCCTCTCGGACACCTCTCCAATTTATATAAAACATTATTAATTTTAAGAACAAATCCAAGTATTCAAATCTCCCTCACGGAGAGAGAGGGATTCGAACCCTCGGAACTGACCAGCAGCTCAACGGCTTTCGAGGCCGCCCGATTCAACCACTCTCGCATCTCTCCAAAGCGGCAGGTTCATTTTGTACCCAAGAGGATTCGAACCTCCGACCTTTAGGTCCGCAACCTAATGCTCTATCCAGCTGAGCTATAGGTACAAAAAAAACGGAGAGGGAGGGATTCGAACCCTCGGTACCGTCACCAGTACAACTCCTTAGCAGGGAGCCCGATTCAACCGCTCTCGCACCTCTCCAGAATAAACATACCTAAAAACTAAAATCAGTATAGAATTATACTGACATCTCGGAGAAGGTGGGATTCGAACCCACGGAACCTTGCGGTTCAATAGTTTTCAAGACTACCTCCTTCGACCACTCGGACACCTCTCCAAAGGATAGAAATTAACTTCCTATCGGTGTTCAAATATATATAAATAGAGCCCCGTTTGTCAACACAGGAAAACGCCCCATTGAAAGTATAACTGCAGACAAAACCCTTACCTGGAAAAAGAGTACAATAACTCTATTTCTTCTTTCCAAATTTCCGGATTTGGAGTTTCCAGAATAAGGGGCATATTATCAGTTCTGGGATCCTCAATAATAAACCTGAAAGCTTCCAGCCCAATATTTCCCTTCCCAAGAGAGTCATGCCTGTCTACCCTGCTTTCAAACTCACTTTTAGCATCATTCAAATGAAAACCTTTTAAATATTTCATACCTACAATAGAGTTAAATTGCTCCATAGTTGTATCATAAGCTTCCTTTGTCCGAATATCGTAACCTGCTGCAAAAATATGACAGGTATCAATACAAACACCGATTCTTGATTTATCATTTATATTGACTATAATCTCGGCTAAATGCTCAAACATATAACCAACATTGTTTCCCTGACCGGCCGTGGTTTCCATAACAAAAAGAACAGAATCAGTCTCTTCTAAAGCAGTATTTATCCCTTCTGATATTAATTTCAGAGATTCTGATGGGTCAATCTTACCTAAATGACTGCCTGGATGAAAGTTAAGGAGCTTTAAACCTAACTGTTCAACTCTTTTTGCTTCTACAATAAAAGCATCCAGAGATTTAGCTCGTTTCTCATTATCTGGATTACCAAGATTTATTAAATATGAATCGTGAGGCAGAACCATGTCAGCTGATATTCCTGCATTATCCAAATTAGTTTGAAATTCATGAATAGACTTTTCTGTAAGAGGAGGAGAAACCCATCGTTTTTGATTTTTTGTAAATAATGCAAAAGCCTTTGCACCAAGAACCTCAGCATTTAATGGTGAATTCTCTACTCCACCGGAAGCACTTACATGGGCACCTATATATTTCATCTGATCATTATAAACTACTATCTACGGGCTACGTCCAGCAAAAAAAATTTATTTAATCCAATAAATTTTGGATATATGTAGAAAATATGGTAAAATACTTTATCTTTGGATAATATATGTAGTACATTTAATAAAGGAAACACAAAGTGATAGTCAAGTTTTCCAGACATGCAAAAAGGAGAGCAAAACTCTATAATATCTCTGAATCAATAGTTGAAGAAATAATGTTGAAATTAGATTTAGAAAATGGGAAACATGAAATAATAACAGAGGTGTTGGGATTTAAGTATCCCCTAAAGCTTGTAGTTGATGTTAATGATAATAAAATTATAGTCATCACTAATTATCCGTTAAAAAAAGGAGTATCCAATGAAAGTACATTATGATGAAGAGATCGATGCTCTTTACCTGGAACTTGGAAAAGAGAACCCCGATGGCGTCATTGAAATATCAGAAGGTATAAATATTGATACTACTTCCCAAGGAAAATTAACGGGAATAGAAATACTGGCAGCATCGAAAAAAATAGATATAAACACCATCCTGACATACACCCTTGAACTGGACAAAAATTTATTATCGAAGGATACTGTTGTACAGGGTGCTTAAATCAAGTAATTTTTTCTTATTTTAGACAGCACTTTTCCTGTTAACTAAAATAACACCAGCCATAATAACCCCACCACCAAATATCTGTAGAAGTGTAAGAGTTTCATTTAAAAATAAAAAGCTTACAATAATTCCAAAAACAGGTGGAAGATTTGCATAGATTGAGGTTTTAGTGGAACCAATATGTTTAATTCCTCTATACCATAAAATATTAGCAATACAGGTTCCAAATATTCCAGTAAATATTACTCCTGTCCATGCAATAGCAGAAATAGAATGAAAAGGGATAAGTAAAACATCCTTAGCAGATATAAATAAAAACGGGACAAAGGAGAACAAAATTACAAGAAACATTACCTGATAAAGGGAATATTTATTTATTAAAAACTTTGATTTAACTGTATAAACAGCAAATCCCATCTCTGATACAATAAGTAGAATTACACCTTTTGAGTATGTCCCTTCCAGAGAAATTCCACCCTTTGTACCAAGGATAATAATAGTAATTCCAACAATTGAAAGAACAATACCCGTAATTGTCCTAAATGATATTGTTTCTGATTTACTAAGTAAATTAATAAGTACAACATTAACCGGTAAAGTAGCCATTATCAGTGCAGAAATACTTGCAGAAGTATATTTAACCCCTATAGGAAAACATATTTGAAAAATAAAAAATCCAAACAGACCTATAATTGTAAAAAGTAACCAGTCTTTTTTTTCAACACGCTTCCATGAACCTGAAATAAGTAAAAATAAACCAGATACTATTAGTGCTGCAAATAATCGTAAACTACTAAAAGGAAATGCTTCTATTTCCAGCAAACTAACCTTCATAAAAGCAGGGGTTACCCCCCAGAAAAGTGTAACCAGCACAAGAAGCATATGAGTCTTTAGATTAGTACTAATCCTGTTCAAAACCTAACTCTCTTCCACTTCCTGACTTAACATTTTATCTCCATCAAA
>Ga0164318_10003470_pt1 | contig 14930 bp, 17 predicted proteins | sample GuaBasSedimGuay9_FD_113734 | JGI IMG/M metagenome (GOLD analysis project Ga0164318, IMG submission 113734) | Subseafloor sediment microbial communities from Guaymas Basin, Gulf of California, Mexico - Guay9, Core 4571-4, 0-3 cm | ecosystem: Environmental > Aquatic > Marine > Hydrothermal vents...
ATCCTCTCCTTCTTCTTTCGGCCTGAAGTCCTTGTCAGAAAGAAACTCTTCGTACGCTTGCTCTATGGAGTTAAACTCCATGTACTTGGTAAAAGTCTCCCACTCACTCGGCCCTTGAGAGAGATTTTCAATTTTCTGTCCTACCACTATTGCTTTAATCTCGTCACCTTGAGGCACTAAGTACAAAGTAACTCCACCAATCCCATCCTTTACGTCCATAGACCTGGAAACTTTATAAAGTGTCATACTTCCACCCCCTAACTCTGATAATCCGAAGTACACTAGCTATTCTTCCTGCCCATAATAGATAACTCTGCATAGGATAATGCAATATTTCACCTTTAAAAATTTATATATAGACTCATAATGTAAGGATTGTATGAACGTTGGTGTTTTGTTTACAGGAGGGAAGGACAGTGTATTTGCTTTACACTGTGCTCTACTCAATGGGTTTAGTGTGAAATGTCTGCTTATAATGCGCTCTAAAAACCCAAATTCATGGATGTTTCACACACCAGGAATGGAGATAGCAGACGCTTACCAGGAACTAACAGGTATACCAGTCCTAATAAAGGAAACAGAAGGCATAAAAGAAAAGGAACTCGATGATCTAAAAGAGCTTCTAAAAACTGCAAAAGAACGGTACAATTTGTATGGTGTGTACACAGGAGCAATACTCTCAGACTATCAACGAATGAGGATCAATCAAGTCTGTAACGATCTTGGGCTTGTAGTGTTCTCACCACTATGGAGAAAGGATCAGAGAACGTACATGAAAGAGTTAAAAAGATTTGGATTTGATTGGATAATAATATCCACTGCTGCTGATAAAATGGACCACGCTGTTGGGAAGCAGCTGGATGCTCCAGACGGTGTAAGCCCTGCATTTGAAGGTGGAGAAGCAGAGACAATAGTGTTGAATGCTCCACTGTACAAGAAGAGACTAAAAGTAGAAATGGAAGTTGAGAAACAGGATGAGTACACGCAAATTGGAAAGGTGGTAGATTATGCTATTGAAGAACTGTAGGTACATAATAACACAGAATGAAAACAGGGACATACTTGAGAACAAGGACATCCGCTTAGCGGAGACAATAGAGGAGATTGGAGATATAACACCAAGAAGTGGTGAACAAGTGATAGACTGCAAAGGATTAATAGCGATGCCTGGATTAATAAACAGTCATACCCACGCAGCCATGTATGTTATGAGAGGATTTTCAGAGGATATGCCTTTGTTTGATTGGCTAAATAGAAACTGGAAAGTAGAAGATAAATATGATTACAATATTGAGTACAACAGCAGTAAAATGGCGTTCCAAGAGATGGTTTCAACAGGTACAACAGCTTGTCTGGACATGTGGGATCCAGACGGTGTTATAGAGGCTGCGAGAGATGTTGGCATAAGATTAAAAGCAGGATACGTTGTTATAAATGATAAACTAGAGGAAGATAAAGTTAAAGATCTCATAAGCAAGGCAGAGCTTCCAGTAATTCAACCGCACGCTGTTTACACAGTAAGTGAGGAGTACTTAGTGAAATCAAAGGAGTTAGCAGACAGATACAAGGTGGATCTTCATATCCATGCTTCAGAAACAAGGGAAGAAGTGTTTGAATGCAAGAAGAAAACAGGAAAACTTCCAGTGGAGTACCTTGACTCTATTGGCTTTCTAGACAAGAATGTTATACTTGCACACTTAGGATGGGTAGCTAACTGGGAGATAGAACTTATAAAACAAAGAGGGGCAAAAGTGGTCCACTGCCCAGCCTCAAACATGAAACTTGCTACTGGCGGATTCTTTCCGTATAAGGAATTCAAGGACAGAGAAATTGTAGTTGGGCTTGGTACAGATGGTCCTGTTAGCAATAATTCACTAGACATGTTCAGAGAGATGAGGATGATGGCTTTAAAACAGAAGGATCAATACTGGGATCCTTCAATAAAGGCCCAAGATGTGTTAGATACAGCCACAGTGAATGGAGCAAAGATCATAGGAATAAAGGCAGGGAGAATTTCTCAAGGTTACTTAGCTGATATAGTTCTACTGAAACCAAACATACACATGCTTCCATTATACAAGAATAACTTGATTAGCAATCTTGTTTACTCTGCTACAGGAGACGCTGTTGTGAAGACTATAATCAATGGTAGAATCGTGTACGATGGACACACAGACTACTCTCCACTGGATAATATTAAAGATTTCATCTCATTGCTTAAGAACTTTAAATAGATTTAAGGAATAACTCAACTCTCTTATTCCAGACAGTTGGCCTCTCCACAGGTGATTGATGCCCAGAGTTTGCAATCACAAAAAGCTCTTTATTCTTTAATCGGTTGTACACTTCCATTGTCAATGGAAGCAAAGGATCAAGCAAAGAGGCTATCACTAAACTTTGATGTCTTATCTTCTCTGTTTTTACTTCCTCTCTAAGCAATGCTCTAACACTATCTAACCACTTAGCTCCAGCATTTAGATCGTGCTCAATTTGCATAAGATCAGATACTAGCTTTCTGTTCCTCCATATGAATGGTGATTTCATTATGATAGCTCCAACACTTTCAAGGTAAGATCTCCAAGACTCTTCATCAAACTCTTTTTTATTTATAATAATCTTGTTTATCTCCATCTCCACTTTAGATGTGTTCGGGATCCTACGGAGAGTATTACTAAGTACAAGAGCTTTCACTCTTAAAGGATAATTAACTGCAAACACTTGTGCAACAACACCACCCATACTGTGCCCGATTAAAACTGCCTGAACAACTTTCTCTTTATTCATAATGGCACGGATGTCCTTAGCAAACTGGTTTAAGCTAATTTCGCCTTGCCTAGTTGATAGACCATAACCTCTTAAATCAACTGTGATGCATGTGTAGTTTCGCCTAAAGAACTCCACCTGCTTAATCCAAAATGTGCTACTAGACAGTAAACCGTGTATAAAGATCAAAACAGGGCCTTTACCTATCTTTTTGTAGTAAATTCCATTAACGTACATGGAAACATTTATTTACGCTGTGTAATAAAGTTTTCCATGCTTAGCTATATAAAGACATTGAAGAAGCACTACAAAACAGAGCATCCGTACAAAGATCCGTTTAAGGTATTAATTTCCTGCCTGATCTCACAAAGAACAAGAGACAGTGTTACGTATCCAGCAGCAGAAAGGTTATTCAAGAGATACAGTAGCCCAGAATCCATGTCAAAGGCGAACGTAAAAACAATCGCTTCACTAATCAAGCCAGCAGGATTCTACAGACAGAAGGCTAAGCGAATAAAGAAGATTGCTGCTTACGTATCAAAGTATGGTGTTCCAGACAGTGTAGATGAATTACTTAAACTACCGGGCATCGGAAGAAAATGCGCAAACATAGTCCTTGCCTATGGATTTGGTAAACCTGCAATAGCAGTAGATACTCACGTAAACCGAATATCAAAACGATTAGGGTTAGTGCCTTGGAACAGCACACCAAACCAAACAGAACAGGCACTAAAGAAGATGATACCAAAAAGATACTGGAACGATGTCAACACGTTATTTGTTAAGCATGGTCAGGAGATATGCAAGCCAATTAATCCAAAGTGTGATTATTGTCCACTGCGTTCTGTTTGCTCCTACGCAAATCAAAAACACAAGAGTTAAAGAATGTCTCAGCTTCCTGATCATACACACTTTCAACAATAATGATATTACCGTCAGTCGTTCTCTTTAGCAGAGACATTGTTATATTTGGATTGTCCCAAAGAAAGTAAGGAAGGATTACTGTAAAGTTCCTTCTGTTCCTTGAAGCAAAGGTCCTCACACTCGGTTGTGCATTTGGATGGTAGTGGCCAACAATCCTTAACTTGTCTTCAAGGCCTAACTCAAAAGCAACACGGTTGTAAACTGAAGTTCTTTTCTTGCGTATAGCTGCATCTCTGTGTGATTCTTGCATGTTTTTACGAACAAGTGTGTTGTAGTGTGAGAAAGCAATAAAATGCTTACCTAATCTTCCTATCAACTCTGTACCATACGCAGCGTCTGTAAGGTACTGTGATAAGCCTCCAGAACCAAACCCTAACCTTTTAAGTCGAGGATGCTCATAACTAGCAGCTATCATAAAAGAGGCGTAGTCAGATATAAGAGTAGAAAGATCATGGTTCCCAACAACAGCAGCCACAGGTTTACCACCATCTGACGCAGCAGACATCACAGTTGTAAACTGATAAAACTGTTCCTGATAGTTATCAATGATTCGGGATTCATACGCAGACACATCTTTATTGTAGTGATAGGTACGTATTCTTGTTCTAATATCCAGAATGTCTCCAAGCAGAACAACAGCACCTATGTCGTAAGCAGAATGATACATCTTGAACACATTTGCTATCTCATCTGCAGACATATCTCTACCAACATGAAGATCTGATGCAATGAGTAGCCATTGATCATCAAGCAATTCAGCAAGATCTCTTCTAGTCTTCAATTTAGAGATAAGTGTGTCTCCATAATCCTCATAGAATACAAATATGTCTTCAACACTCTTCAAAACCATAATACAATGCCCATATTCAACTTTAAGAACTTTACTTAAGAAGATCATCAAGACTTAAGACAGGCAGTCCAAAATTCTCATTAGGTGTATGTTTTAAAACAAGTATATATTCCTTCGGGACGCGCAGACGCACATTTCCGACTCTAAGTTCTCCGGGCTTGAGACGAATGTTAACAATAGTATCAGTCCAGTCATAAGCATGAACACCTGCAGCCAAGTTCCCTCTCCAAACCCTAAACTGCGGACCATACCCAAGACTAACAACGATATTGTTTTCCCTTCTGTACTTTTCTAACTCATTAGGTTTCCTTCCCTTTAATACGATAATGTAGTCGACAGTGCCTCTCATTTTTTAATCCTCCTTGTGTCAACAGTAAGTTCATCTAAATACCAATACAGTGTACACAGTGTGTAGAACTTACTATTACTTCTTGCGTCTCCTTTGGTTAAAGAGGGGATTACAACGTTCCTCACAATTTTATCACCTAAGGTGGTATCTCTTAAGTTAGCTCCAGGCGCTCGGATCCACCGCCTTTTCCCATTAGACTTTATTCTAATCCAGTTAGGAGTATGCAAATGACCAGACACTACGATCAAGTGCTCAAGATTGTATTTATCAAGAATATAATTCATATGCTCGATATCTCTTTGTGTTTGAATAGGGTAATGCCTAAAGAGTAGACCGCTATTATCAGACTTTAACAGATACTCGAGAGATGGTTGCTTACTTATTGGCAACGCGTAATTAAAGTTTGTGCCGTATCCCATTCTTAACAGAACATCCCTTTCTCTATCAGACAAATCATTGTAGGCGTCGTAAAACTTTTGTCTGCTCTGGGCGTTTAGATCGTGATTGCCAATTACTGCAATGTAAGGAACACCATTTTCTTCGGAGGTAGATGTTACTATTTTAACATACTTACCAGAGTAATCACCCAATCCAACAATCAAGTCAACGTTGTTAGCCCCAGATTCTACCACATCATAAACCTGCTTTGGTTTAGCATACTTAGAGCAAGGATCAACATGTGGGTCAGAGAAAGCTAATATCACAAGGTAATCAGATGGATGAAAACTAACAATTCCCCCCATGACAGTAACAAAGTATAATCATATAAAAGAATTTCGAGTGTCGGGGGCGGGACTCGAACCCGCGACCACCTGGTTACCCAGTTGCCTCATGAGCCAGGCATTCTACCAGCTGAACTACCCCGACTTAAATTATAGACAATCACAATGGTTTATAAAATTTCGCCTCAGACAAGTATCAATAAATTTATATAAGCACTACTTGTTTTAAAGTTATGGACATTGAAACAAGGATGGAATGGATAAAGAAAGGACCAACAGAAGAGTTATTAACAGAGAACCGAATCAAGGAGTTTCTTAGTACTGGAGAGAAAATGAAGCATTACATAGGCTTTGAAGTCTCTGGGTTGGTGCATTTAGGAACAGGGCTTGTTAGTGGAAAGAAGATAGCGCAGCTTCAAAAGGCAGGGATAGAGACAGAAGTGTTCATAGCTGACTGGCATGCATGGATAAACAACAAGCTTGGTGGCGATTTCAAGAGTATAAACGAGGCTGCTGGATACTTTAAAGATGCTTTGTGGATATCAATAAAGGTAATGGGTGGAGATCCTAGTAAAACAAAGTTCGTGCTAGGAAGTGACTTATACCATAACAATGATGATTACTGGAAAACCGTCATGGACATCTCCAAAAATTTAACAGTTAGTAGAGTAAAGAGAGCTATAACTATTGCAGGTAGAGCTGAAGGAGAATCAGTTAACTTTGCTCAACTGATATATCCGGCCATGCAAGTGGCAGACATATTTGCACAGAGTATTCATTTACCACATGGAGGAATGGATCAAAGAAAGGCACATGTTATAGCAATAGATGTAGCTGACAAGATTAAGTTTAACCAGCTAAAGATCAAAGGGGAAGTTGTGAAACCTGCTGCGATCCACCAAAGCTTGATAATGGGGCTCCAGAAGCCACCAATATATCCTGTTCCAGAGGACAAGATAAAAGACGTAATCAAGTCAATGAAGATGAGTAAATCTAAACCAAAAACAGCAGTGTTCATTCATGACAAACCAGAACAGATTAAGGCAAAGCTAAAATCAGCATTTTGCCCAGCTAAGGATGTAAGCTACAACCCTGTTCTTAACTGGGTTGAACACCTTGCTGAGTTTCCATTCAAAGTAGAAAGAAGTGAGAAGTTTGGAGGTACAGTAGAGTATGAAAAGTTTGACGATTTGAAAAGTGATTTTAGAGCTGGCAAGCTCCATCCTGCAGACCTAAAGAATGCTGCTGCTAATTACCTAATAAAACTACTTGAACCTGTTAGAAAGCATTTCTCAAGTGGTGAAGCAAAGAGGAACAAGGATATTATGGAAGCAGCTGTAAGAAAGGCTTACAGCTGATTGAAACTTAATTCTTTACTAATTAATTTAGAGATCACAGAAACAAGGTCTTCTGATCTAACTCTTACTTGATTCATAGAGTCCCTATCCCGAATAGTAACAGTATCATCTCTTAACGTATCGTAATCTATCGTGATACAGTAAGGAGTTCCTATCTCATCTTGTCGTCTGTACCTTCTACCTATTGAGCCTGACTTATCATAAACAACATTAAATTTCCCTAGCAAGGATTTGAATATCTGCTCAGCTTTTGTGTCTAATCCATCTTTGTTAACGAGTGGAAAAACAGCAACTTGATAAGCTGCAATTCTAGGATCAAGAGACAAAACAACCCTTTTTTCATTGTTAACTACTTCTTCTCTGTAGGCATCAACCAAGAAAGCTAAAAACATCCTGTCCACTCCTGCAGATGGTTCAACAATCATAGGTCTAACCTTTGTCTCAGGCATGACCATACCCACGCCACTATGTTTCTCATGAACTAACAGATCATAATCCCCCCTATTAGCAACACCTTCTAACTCTTTCCATCCAAACGGAAACTTGTACTCAATATCCCATGTCTCAATTGCGTAGTGGGAGAGTTCTTCTTTTAGATGTTTCCTAACTCTAAGATTGTCAGGCCGAATTCCATAATCTAAGTACCATTTATATCTCTCCAATATCCAGTAAGCATGCCACTTGTACTTAACCAGATCCGTAAACTCATTAGCACTAAGTTCTACAGCGTCTTGACCTTTTACCTGTAATTCATCAGTTAGAACATTCAGTTTAAAATCCAAATCAATATTAGGCTCATCTTCTTTGTCAAAGAAGAACTCTAGTTCTGCCTGTGTGAACTCTCTAAGCCTGAATAAAAAGTTTCTTGGTGAAATCTCATTTCTAAAAGACTTCCCTATCTGGGCAATGCCAAAAGGTAGTTTGGCACGCATAGTTTTTACCACATTAAGAAAGTTAACAAACATCCCCTGGGCTGTTTCAGGTCGAATATAAGAATGTTCATCACCAACATTAACCTTCATCATGGTGTTAAACTCCTTCACAGAAGATAGTTTACCACCACACTTTGGGCATTTAACTGACTTTAACTTCGTATTAATTTCTTCTAATGTCAAAGATTCTCCTCCAACGAGTTGATCAGCTTTGTATCTTGTACCACACTTTTCACACACAGTTAGATAGTCTATAAACCTATCAACATGACCTGATGCTTTCCAAACATCTGGATTCATAATAATAGATGTGTCTAACCCATATATGTTGTGATGAGAGTGAACAACACAACGCCACCAAGCCTTTTCTATATTATTTTTCATCTCTACACCTACAGGTCCGTAGTCATAAAAACCTGCATAACCACCATATATCTCCGACGATGGAAAAACCAGACCTCTTCGCTTACAGTATGAAACAAAGTTATCAATGTTCATACAATGACTAAGAAGAGACCATTAAAATAATTTTTGGATGGACCCTGCGGGATTCGCACCCGCGGCCTCCTCCGTGCGAGGGAGGCGCTCTACTTCTGAGCTAAGGGCCCAAGCGCATCAAGCACACGCTCAACGTATTGGTCTACGCCCTGTAGTTTGTACTTCTGCTTCACGTAATTATAAACTGCATCATAATCTCTCTTAAACCTTTTGTTAAGCTCTGACCACACAACATTCTTCAACTTCTCTCCAATGCTCGCATTGTAAGGTAATACACCCTTACTCATAAGTACTGCAATTAAAGGATAACCAACAGTGTTGTGAAACCTTGTTAATGGATCACTACTCCACATCTTATCAGCGTTGACTTTGTACACTTTAGAACCATCTGAGGATACAACCTCATTCTGCTTAACTCTACCAGCAGCAACTGCAGCTGCTGCTTCTAGTACTTTAATTTTATGTGGTAGATACATAATAAAAAACAATCTCACAAAATTTATAAAACCGTCGAGTGAATGAGGAATATGAATTTCACAAAAGCTGGGACAGTACTAGGCTTAGCAGCTGGAGCTGCTTACAGTCTAACAAATGGAGACCCAAGCAGCGCTTTAGAACTCGGACTGGCCGGTGCAGCGACAGGTGGTTTAGCAGGACTGTTAGCTGAGTCTATAAAAGGTAAAATAGACAAGAAGAGTCCAATTCTTGACTATCCTGATCGAGACAACACAATTAACGCGGAAACAGCGTTTACAACAGTTCCAGCAGCGTTTTTAGCACTTGCGTATTCAGTAAAAGCTAGCACTATGGCACCATTATCTATCTTAGGAGCGTATCAAACTTTGTTAGTTGCAGCAAACACACTGTACAGCAAATTAGAACAGAAGTGGATCGAGATAACTGTAAGTAAGACTAGAAAGACTTTATAAAACAGAAAATAATTATTTGATCCTATGGCCTTGGGGTCAGGTGGCTGCCCCCAAGTGCTTAGAAATATTTATAAATTAAAATTTCTACTACTTTTGTATGGCAATAGTGTCTAGAATCCGAGAAAAACTAATTGCTTACATCACAAAAACTCCAGCAAAGAAATACTTCATTGAGAGAAATCCAGCGCCACACATATCTGGCCCAATAACATACGTTATAGCAAGCAATGTCATCCCAATGCATATTTACAAGCCATTAGCAACACTAGCACTTGTTGGGATATTTGGACTGTACGCTTTAATTGAGCTTTAGTTTCTTTACAATCGGTGTGAATATCTCTTTCTGTTTCTCTATGTTATGTATCTCTTTTGTTAGTGGTATTGATCCAAGAAATTGAACATCCATCTCATCAGCCAGTTTCTCAGCTCCACCAACACCAAAAATCTCACCTGCCATGTTTTCAACTAAGCCAAGTACCTTAACTCCCATTTTTCTTGCTGTCAGTATAGCTCTCTTAGCATCATTTAAAGACACAACGTCTGGCATGCTTACAACAATCACACCGTCCAAATCTATTGTACTCAAAACGGTTAAACACGCATCTGATGTTCCAGGAGGTAAGTCAACAATGAGATAATCTGTATCTATCTTTGAATGCTCCAATAATTCTACAATGGCTTTTGACAGTAATGGACCTCTCCAGAGTATTGGGCCCTCACTCCCTTTAACAAAAGCAACAGATATCACATCGATTCCATCGACGTGCTTGGGAAGTAACTTTCCATTATCCACATCAAACTGTCCACTCACACCCAAAAACAAATGAACATTGGGGCAAGTGATGTCTGCATCCAGTATAGTGGTATTCCCTAGTGCCCTAGCAAGGCCTATAGCTACTGTTGTTTTTCCAACACCACCTTTGCCACTCATAACAGCTACAACATGTTTAGTTGGTTTTATACGATTCCCAAGCTTTATCGATTCTTTCTTGGATTGTTCTGACATCATCATCAGATAGGTGTTTAAATCTACCTTGTACCTTAAGATACTCAGAAACAGGCTTTCTCTCTTGGACATCGACTGTGATCTTAAATTGTCCCTCATCTACCTCATACAGAACCCATGCGCCAGTCTCAACAGCTAACCTTGCAACATGTATGGTTAAAGAAGGATCAAACTTCCACCCAACAGGACACGGTGCTATCACATTTATAAGTGACGGCTTCTTCTGCAAACCTTTCTTAACCTTACTAAATAAATCCTGAGCATATGCTGGCGAAGCATTGGCTACATATGGTATACCATGAGCAGCTGCTATGTCTGTTAATGGTTTAGGCCATCTCCTTTTGCCTTTGATGATACTCCCAACAGGTGTTGTTGTTGTCCATGCACCATACTCAGTTGCACTCGAACGTTGAATTCCTGTATTCATGTAGGCTTCATTATTTAACACTACAACTGTAACAGGATCTCTTCTCTCGAACATACCTGAAAGGGCTCCAAACCCTATATCATAAGCAGCTCCATCACCCATAAACACAAGTATATTCGTATCCTTTCCTAACTTTTTAAACGCTGCTGCTATACCACTTGCAGTTGGAGCTGCATTCTCAAAGGCGTTGTGTATCCAAGGTAGTTTCCATGCGTTGTGAGGGTACTGAGATGATACTACCTCTAAGCAGGAGGTAGAGTTAACTATCACTGTATTTGGCCCTGCTGCCTTTGTTACAAGTCGTGCTATTATAGCTTCAGGACATCCTGCACATGCCTTATGTCCTGGTGCTAAGTACTCTTCCTCAGGCAATCCAGCTATCATAGTTATCCACCCATACTTCATCTTCTTTACTATTAACAGCTTTTAGTATTGATGAAGGAGATACTTCTCTACCTCCTAGCCCAACTATTGCATTGCGTACTTTTTTATTAGTTCCATACAATGCTGATTTAGTTTCGATGTAAAGAGGTCCGCCAGCACCATAGGAGTAAGCTCTATCAAATACTACCACTTCCTCTGCAGATTTTAGTGCATTCCTAATGTCACGGTGAGGGAATGGCCTAAACGTTCTAATTCTAAGTAGCCCAAAATCAGCACCATTGTCTATCATGTCTTCGATAGTTGAAGCTAGAGTTCCCATTGCAACAAGAACTGTTTTTCTGTCTGTGTGGTAAAGTTCAACAAAGCCATCCCTATAGTCACGTCCAAACACTGTTTTAAACGACTTCATTTCTTTTCTTATTATCTCTCTTGCATGCTCCATTGCTAAGTGCTGTCTATGTTTAATTTCCATGTAGTTATCTGGTGTTCCAATAGGTCCCATTAAGATAGGATTAGCAGGATCAAGCTTGAATTTTGGCTTAAACTCGGGAAGATAAGAATCAACTTGCTCTTGCGTTGCTGCTTCAACAGGTTCGTAGAGATGAGATAAATTAAACCCATCAATGTTAACCATAGCTGGCAAGTTCACTTGTTCTGCTATCTTGTACGCTTGGATGACCATATCATGAGCTTCCTGTGCATTCTTGGCAAAAAATTGCATGACAGAAGTATCCCTAGACGTCATAGCATCAGAGTGATCACCCCAGATATTTATTGGTGCTGATAATGCACGATTAGCAGCAACAAACACAGCAGGTAACCTCATTCCTGAAAGAATGTGTAAAACTTCATGCGCTAGGGCTAGTCCCTGTGAAGAAGAGGCAGTAAAGGCTCTAACACCAGCAGCATAAGCACCTACTATAGCAGAGAACATTGAATGCTCAGAATCTGCGTATATAATCTCTGCATCTAACTCACCGTTTGCAACGTGTTCAGCAAGCGCTTCAACAATATGAGTCTGTGGTGTAATAGGATAAACAGCGAATACTTTAGGCCTACAAAGCTTAACTGCATGAGCTACCACATGTGAAGTTTCACCAACTATCATTTTTCCTCCCTCACCATGGTTATTGCTTTGGCAGGGCATTCCTGTGCGCATATGCCACATCCTTTACAATAGTCAAAGTCCCATACAGGAAGACCATTCTCCCATTTTATTGCATTATCAGGACAGTACATCCAACATATTCCACACTTTATGCACTTGGAATAATCAACGATAGGTTTGTCTGTACGCCAGTCCCCAGTCTTGTTTTCTGTGCTTGTTCCTGGTTTTTCGATAACGCCCCCATCAAGCATTTTTATCCACCATCTCTTTGTAAGCCAACCATGAGGCTTCTTTGTTTTTATTAGCAATATCACCATGCCAAACTTCGTCCATGACTTTATGAAGGGTTACTATGTCTGCAAGTTTTGTAGCGCCTAGAAATGCTCCAAGCATTGGTGTATTAAATATTGGAGCATTAAACACTTTCTTTGATATGGGTACAACATCAATTGTATGAACTTCCACATCTGGGATAGAAATAGGCTTTGTTGTGTTAACAATAGCCTTACCCCCTTTCTTAATTCCACTAGCATAATTATCAAGAGTTGGATCAAGCACAATAACCATGTCTGGGTTATGAATATTATAATACTTTTTTATTCTAGATTTATCTATACGTACGTAAGACTCCACAGGTGCTCCTCGCCTCTCCACACCAAAGTTAGGAAATGCTTGCACCCACCATCCTTCATAGAACATGGTTTTAGCAAGCAGATAAGCAGCTGTAACTGCTCCCTGCCCTCCTCTTCCATGCAGTCGTATTTCAATCATAAGCATGATAGAATACAATTGTATTTTAAACTTTCGGTTAAATTAACATAAGATATATCTGAGTTATGAATGGTGCGCTGATTATTGACACAATTGCCATGAGTTTTATAAGAATATTTAAGGATGGTCCTGCTGTGTCTTTGAAAGGATCACCAATTACATCACCAATAATCGTTGCCTTATAAGCTTTTGACCTTACGTTTTTAAACTCTATAAGCTTCTTAGCATTGTCCCATGCTCCACCAGCATTAGCTAAGAATACAGCAAGGATAAAGCCTGTAACTATTGATCCTGCTAACATACCAGCTAAAGCCATAGGGCCAAACAAAGAACCAAATATTAAAGGCGTAGCAACAGCTATCAAAGCAGGATAGATCATACCCTTATGCGCTAACTTTGTTGCTGTGTCAACACATTCTTCAGGCGTTGTCTTGCGATTTATCATAGATACAAGCTTGGAAGCAGAGCTACTAACAGAGTTCAGGATTAAAGACGTAAACACAAACGGTAGAGAAGCTCCAAGCACTAAACCTGCAAACACGTCAGCATGAACAACAGAAAGAGCGAAGTCTTGTATTTGAACTGTTCGAGTGTAAGCAACAAGTAAGGCAAGAGCTGTTAGGGCTGCAGAACCTATGGCAAATCCCTTACCAATAGCTGCTGTGGTGTTTCCAACGTCGTCAAGAAGGTTCATAACCCTCTTTGTTTTCAGCTTAGCCATAGTTGCTATACCTTTAGCATTGTCTACTATAGGTCCAAACACATCAGATGATAACGTCACTACTAGAGTTGATAACATCCCAACCGAAGCTAACGCAATGCCATAAAGTCCAGAGAACGTGTAAGATACTAAAACACCTGTTAAAACCGCAAGGGCAGGGATAAATGTACTTTTCATCCCAGATGAGATCCCATTAAGTATAACACCCGGAACAGTACTAGAGCTGGAAATCCTTATTGTTGAAGGGTAGGCAGAGGAAGTGAAATACTCTGTTGAGTAGGCTATAACAATACCTACAGCCATACCTGTTATTGCACTCCATATGTAGTTTTCATTCCAGCCATAGTGTAATCCAACTACGTAAAATATTGTGGCTGTCAACAAAACAGAGATAAATGAAACAGCTCTCATTGATCTCAAAACTGATAGCACATCAGACTTTCTAACGTATATAAAAGGCACAATAATCATTGACACTATAGCACCAATAGAAGCAAGCATAATTGGTATGCGAGCTTCACCAAGAGCAATAGCTGCTATAATGGAAGCAACGTACGATTCAAAAAGATCAGCACTCATCCCTGCTACATCTCCCACATTGTCACCAACATTGTCTGCAATGGCAGCAGGATTTCTAACATCATCCTCTTTCATTCCTCTGGTAAATTTCCATACGTAATCTGCAGCCACGTCTGCAGACTTGGTGAATATGCCACCACCAAGCCTTGCAAAGAGTGCAACAGCACTTGCACCAAAGCTAAAAGCAAACAGAACAGATTTTTCATACCCAGCAACGTACAATCCAAGTAAGGCAAGACCTACTACAAAAGATCCAACAACACTGCCAGCAAGGAATGCTTTTCTCACAGCTTTACCTAGGTTTTCAGTCTGACTGAGACGGGCATTCATCCTTGTTGAGGTAAACATACCTAAGTATCCAGCAAGCATGGATAATGCTGCACCTACAACAAAAGCCACAGAAGATTTAACACCTATAAAACCAAGTAACAAAGCGACTACAGCAACAAAACAAAATATAATAAGATACTGTCTTTGGATAAAAGTATCTGAAGCTGACTGGATTTTCTTAGCTACGTTAAGGGATTTAGTATTAACCTTTTCTCTGAACAAATACGCTAGCACAATCAACCCATACGCCAGCACAAAAACGCCAAGCATAGTACTTAA
>Ga0164318_10003471_pt1 | contig 14929 bp, 14 predicted proteins | sample GuaBasSedimGuay9_FD_113734 | JGI IMG/M metagenome (GOLD analysis project Ga0164318, IMG submission 113734) | Subseafloor sediment microbial communities from Guaymas Basin, Gulf of California, Mexico - Guay9, Core 4571-4, 0-3 cm | ecosystem: Environmental > Aquatic > Marine > Hydrothermal vents...
CACTCATCAATCAACTATCAGACACCTTGTGAATTTGAAAAAGAACAATTAATACTTACTAAAATTTAACTTGCTTAACGGGGTGCACTACAATATTTTTAATAAATATAAATTCAAATTATAAATAATTCAGTAAATCAAATAATTGAAGTAAAATAATACCTGAAATCAAAATACATGTAATGATTATGATAACAAATAATGAATTTTTCATCTTTTAACAACCTTTACAATGTCTCCTTCCTGTATAGAAAAGCCGTCCTTTACTCTCTTTATCCCACTTGCTGAAAGATTATCATATACTTTCTCAACAACACCGTCTGCTATCCTCATCATTCCTCGGAATACGCCCACATCTTGATTAAGAGCAACTCCATCAGCTGAGCCCAAATTACTTATAAAAAAATTATATCTTCTGTTTACAACAATAACTTTACCTGTTTGAATTGATTGTGGCGTGACAACAACTTTAGGTAATTCGACATTCATATTAGTAATAGTGGTAGGTTGCGTCATCTGTCCACGTTGATACATATTAGATTGGCTAGTAGAAGAAGTGAATGTTGTGTCTTGAGATTTTAATCTTTGTTCTAGTGATTCAACTTTAGACAATAATTTTTCATTTTGTTCTTTGAAGTCTTTTACTATATCTGCAGTTTTTAGCTTGTAATCTACAAATTCTTTCTTCTCTTTGTCCAATTGCACCTGCAAAGTTGATAATTTTTCAAGAGTTCTGTCTCTTTCATCTTCAATTTTTGTATATTTTGAATTCAAATCATTCTTTTCTTTAACCATTTTTGAAACTTGTCGATTAAGATCTTTCTCTTTTAATTCTAATTCATCAATACTAGCTAAAAGCTCTTCATTCTTTGATGTTAATATTGTATTCTCCTCTTCTGCAATTATTCGTTTTTCTTTTTCATTTTCACGAGTTGTACAAAGGATAAATGTAAGAAAAAATGAAATTAAACTTAAAATTAATAAAAGGACACAAAGTATTTTAACATTTTTCATAAACCTTTTTACCTTTCATAAATTCTATATATTATTGCGTTTTTATAGATATATTTAAACATGTCATATTAGCATATAAGCTTTTAAAATGCAAGTATTTGTACCAAAACATAAAAATCATCAATTCCAAATTGCTTATTTATTTGTTGTTCATAAATAATTAATATTATATTATATATTTTCAATTTAAAACGAAAATATTTATTCAAGAAAGGATATGTCTCATGCTTAAGATTTTTAGAAAAAACACTAAAAAGATTATTTGGTTGCTTGTAATATCTTTTGTTTTATGGGGAGTCAGCAGTTCACTTTTAAGCAAGAGTAAAAATGATAAATATGTTGGAGAGATATTTGAAAAAAAAATAACCCATAACGATTTTGATGAAGCGTACCGTACAGTATATTTTTCACCGAGAATACAAACATTATTAAATGAAAAAGGCGAATTAAGTGATGACCTTTTAATAAATTCTACTTTTCAACATCTAGCCTTTTTAAAAGAGGCAAAAAATAGACATATAACAGTATCAGATAACGAAGTACGCAATGAAATCCTTGAGCGTTTTAGTCCAGGAGGGGAATTTAGTTCACAACTTTATAAAAGATGGGTAATGAATGTTACCGGTCAATCACCACGCCAATACGAGGAATGTGTTCGTTCAGAACTGTTTGTTAAAAAACTAATTAAGAATATTAAAGACAAAATATCAGTAACAGACGAAGAAATAAAAGACTATTTTTATAAAGATAGAAGAAAAATACAACTAGAATACATACAATTTAATCGAAAATTATTTATCCCAAATCTCGAATATACCCAAGATGATTTAATTGATTATTATCAAAATAACTTAGATAAATTTAAAGATGATAAAAAATTTAAATTCAATTATATTTTGTTTGAATATGACAATTATGTAAATCAAATAGAGGTCACAGAAGAAGAAATATTGAAATATTACGAAAAAAACAAAGATAATATACCAAGCAACGACACAGATTTCACACCATTATCGGACGAAATGAAAAATAATATTTCAGATTTACTGATTAAAGAAAAATCTATTAAATATGCGAATATTTTAGCGTCAGATTTTAAAAAAGTTGCAACTGACATTAATCTTTTAGACAAATATGCAAAAGATTTTAATTACGATATCAAAAGAACCCCCTTTTTAACTATTCCCAAAATTTCCGAATTAATAGGTTGGTCACAATCACTATCAACTGTATTCGATCACCTTAAGCAACATAAGTTGGAAATAATAGAAACCTCCAAAGGTGTAGCAATAGTAGATTTGATAAATATAATACCACAAAAAGTTATTGGTTTTAACTCATGTGAAGATAAAGTCAATAAAATGTTTATCATTGATAAATCGATACAAAAAGCAATCGATAAAGCACGAGAAGCTAAAAATATTTTAATTCAAAATCAAGCTACATTTAAAATATATGCAAAAAATAACAACCTTAATTATGATAAATCAACCCTTTTTTCAATAAATGATAATGCTATAATCGACAGTAATATAACACAACTTGTATTTAAACATATGTGGGATAAAAATATTGATTACATTTCTGATCCTATCAGGCTTGACGAAGATCGTTTTGGAATATTTAAATTATTAGATATAAACGATCCACCTGAAGAAGAATTCAAAATTTCAAAGGATGAAATCAAGGATCAACTATTAAGTTTTAAACAATTTTTTGAATTGCAAACAAAACTTTCAAAAATACTTGAGAAAGCAAATATTAAAAACTTTCTAACATTAAATGATAACAATAAGACATGATATTTGGTGGGTATTTATTTGGAAAGCAGGTGTTTTAATTCCTTCATAAAATGATTTATATCTTTAAACTGTCTATATACAGATGCAAAACGGACATAAGCAACCTCATCAATCTCATATAAACATTTCATAAAATATTCACCTATTTCCGAAGAAGGTATTTCCTTAATAAATTTATCTTCGAGCATTTTCTCAAGATCGTCCACACATTTTTCTAATATTTCAACCGGCACAGGCCGCTTCTCACAAGCTTTGTGTAATCCGGTTAATGCTTTATTTCTATCATATGGTTCACGGCGCATATCTTTCTTTATCACCATTATTGGTGTTTCTTCAATCTTCTCATATGTAGTAAATCTTCTATTGCATTTTAAGCATTCCCTCCTTCTTCTAATAACTTCACCATTATTAGAAGTACGAGAATCGATTACTTTGTCATTATCATCCCTACAAAATGGACATCTCATATTATAGCCTTAAATTTTTTATCCTTTCTGGTACTGTTTATCGTATTTTACAAGTTCTATATTTGCCTCTTTTAAAAAATTAATAGATAAATCATCAGGGTATCCATGTATAAAAACTACCTTTCTTACACCTGAATTTATCAACATTTTTGTACAAATAATACATGGCTGATGAGTACAGTATAAAGTACTATCCTTTATACTAACACCATGTAAAGATGCTTGAATTATGGCATTTTGCTCTGCATGCAATCCACGACATAACTCATGTCTCTCACCAGCGGGTATATTCATCTTCTCACGTATACATCCTACTTCCTCACAATGTTTAAGTCCAGACGGAGGCCCATTATATCCAGTTGTTAAAATTCTTTTATCTTTGATTATTACAGCACCTACTGATCTCCTAATGCATGTAGATCTTTTAGCAACTATATTAGCAATTTCTAAAAAATATTCATCCCAGCTTGGTCGAGGCATATATATACTCCCACTCAAGAGTTTTTTTCCCGTAATTCAGTATATAACGGAAATTTTTCGACAAGTTTACGTACTTTAATTTTTATAACCTCAAGTTTTTTATCATTTTCATTAGCTGCTAGTGTTTCATCAATTAAGCATGCTATTTCTTTCATCTCTTCTTCTTTCATACCTCTGGTTGTTACGCTAGGGGTACCTAATCTAATACCCGATGTAATAAAAGGTGATTCTTTATCAAAAGGTATCATATTTTTATTTACTGTTATTCCTGCTTTATCAAGAATTTCTTGTACTTGTTTACCTTTATATCCTTTTACAGTAACATCAACAAGCATAAGGTGATTATCAGTTCCACCAGAAACGATTCTAAATCCCCTATTTATCATTTCATTTGCAAGTGCTTTTGCGTTTAAAATAATCTGTTTTTGATATTTCTTAAATTCAGGCTTCAAAGCTTCACCAAATGCAACAGCTTTGGCAGCAATAACATGCATTAATGGACCACCTTGAACGCCAGGGAAAACATTTTGATCAATTATTTTTGCATAAATTTGTTTACACAAAATCATTCCAGCACGTGGACCACGCAGGGTCTTGTGTGTTGTTGTTGTTACAAAATCTGAATATGGAACTGGATTAGGATGTAATCCAGTAGCAACTAAACCAGCAAAATGTGCCATATCTACCATTAAATAAGCACCTACTTTATTTGCTATCTCTCTCGACCTCTTAAAATCAATAATCCTGGGATATGCAGATGCACCCATTAGCAAAAGTTTTGGTTTACTTTCTAAAACTATTTTTTCTAATTCATCATAATCGATTGTTTCACTTTGTTTGCTTACCCCATATGGTACGACATTGAAATATTTACCTGAGTAATTTAATTTATGCCCATGTGTCAGATGTCCTCCATGTGCAAGGTCCATAGCTACAAAAGTGTCACCTATGTTTAAAACAGACAAAAAAACCGCTAGATTTGCATTTGAACCCGAATGCGGTTGTACATTTACATGTTCTGCATTGAAAAGTTGTTTTGCACGATCTATAGCTAATTGTTCACATATATCAACATACTCACATCCACCATACCATCTTTTATTCGGATATCCTTCTGCATATTTATTTGTTAAAACAGACCCTTGTGCCTCAAGGACGGCCATAGATACAAAATTTTCGCTTGCAATTAATTCAATATTATTATGTTGTCTGTTGATCTCAGATTTAATTGCTTCATATACTTCACAATCATCGCTTTTAAGATGTTCCATGATTAATTACCTTTTACCCTTAGAGATTTTATTTTTATATTTGATATTACTTTTCTAATTTAGAGATTTTATCAATCCGTCTTTTATGGCGTCCACCATCAAATTTACCTTCTAACCATGCATCACAAATTTTGAATGCTAATCTAGAGGTTATAAATTTTGCACCCAAAGCTAATACATTTGAATTGTTATGATTACGCGATAGTTTTGCTTGTTCTATTGATGAGCACAATGCTGCTCGTACACCATTAAACTTATTTGCACAAATAGAAACTCCGATACCAGTTGTACATATCAGTATGCCTCGCTTATACTTACGATTACTTACATTTTTTGCAACTAAAAGTGCTATGTCTGGATAATCACACGATTCATTTGAATATGTGCCGATATCATTAACTTTATACCCTTTTTTATCTAAATATCCTACAATTTTCTTTTTTAATTCAAAACCGCCGTGATCAGAACCAATTATTATTTTTGAATCCAATTTTCAATCTCCTTTAATTTCCTTTTAATAATACAATACGTCTCTCTGTAAAAATTATAACCTTTTCCTATTGGATCTGTCACATTCAAAACTAATATGTTTTCTTTTAAATCACTCGACATTTTTTTAATAATAATTTCATGTTCTTTAGTCATGACTATTATTTTATCAGATTCTCTAATCAGTTTTTGTGTAATCGATTTTGAACGATAAGATGAAATATCAATACCATCATCTGCTAATACATCAATCGCATACTTTGATGGTGAAATACTAAATGGCGAATAAACACCACAGCTGTCGACATCAAAATAATTAATTAAATTGGAACGAGTTAATTTATCAATAAGTATTCCTCTAAGCATTGGGCTCCTACATGTATTACCCGTGCAAACCACCAGTATTTTCTTCTTACAGGTAAAATCAATACTTTTTTCATTTAAAAAATTACTTAATTCCTTCCAAATAACACCTTTTCTGGCAACGACGCATGGTCTGACTGATAAATCTAACACTGTTGATTCTTCATTGTATTTGCAATTACCACTATTAATAATATAATCAACCTTATTTTTAAATTGCATCAAGATATCATTTGAATTTGTAATACAACTTTCTCCACTTTTATTAGCGCTTGTTGCTTTCAGTAAATTTGGTAAATATTTAAGCAATTCAATGGTTACATGATTTTCAGTAAATCTAAAACCCTGTGTTTCATTATTTTTATTTCTTAAAATTAATGTCAAGGGTCCGGGCCAAAATTTTTTAATTATATCTTTATAATATTCAGGAAGAATAAAATCCGTTTCATTAATTTTTTTTACATTGTTAATATAAAATGCAAAAGGTTTATTTACATTTCTTCCCTTAATTTCACATATCTTTTTAATAGAATCTGTTTGATCGCACAATGCCCCTATACCATATACTGTCTCGGTTGGGAATATTACGATTTTACCTTTGGAAAGACCCTCAGAAATTTCTTTTAATGCATTTTCGTTAATATTTTTAGTGTCTATATTAAATATTCGAGATTCAATATATTTCATAAACTACTGGTGGTGAAAAAATATTTTGAGTGCAAGACATACAACCACTACGAACAAAACAACTAAAATAACAATCATTATTGATGAATATAAATAATTACCGCTCTTGAGGAGCTGTTCAATCCCTTTTTTAAAATTCATTTTTTTAAAATAATTTTTTGCAAGTAATAAATGTGCCCTGGAATAATATGGTTTCTGCTTAATTGCTTTTTTATAAACATGCTCAACTTGATCAAATTTATTCAACTTTTCAAGCACTATTCCATAATCAACCAAAATATGCGCATCATCTTTATTTTGTTTTATAAGCACGTTATAACACTTTTCAGCGGATTTATAATCTTCGATAATTGTATATAGCTTTGCTAATATTAATTTATAACTTATATTTTCCTCATATGCATCAGAAAGATATTTAAAATATTCGATCGATTTATCTATCTTATTAAGTTGTTCAAAAATTAAACCAAGTAAATAATATGTTTTTTCCCTCTTTTTATTTTGCGATAAAGATATTTCAAGCTTCTCCTTAGCCTCTTCATATTTCCCTTCCCTTAACAATAACCTACCTAAATTAAAGTTGCCGATTTCATATTTAGGATTTAATTGTACTGCTTTATTTAAATATTTTTCTGACTCGTTAAAGTTTCTTTTAACATAATAAATCACACCAATATTATTTAAAGATTGATATAAATCAGGCTGTAATTTAATCGAGCTTAGAAAAAATAATAGTGCATTATCCAATTCTTGACTTTTTAAAGCTATAAGACCAAGGTAATAATAAGTTACAGCACTAAAAGGATTAATTTCTATAGTCTTATTGAATTCTTTTTGGGATTCTTCAAGATTATCATTAAGAAAATATGCCATACCAAGTTTAAAATGGTTTTCATGGTTTAAATAATCTACATCAACCATTTTATTATAAGCCTTTATTGCTTCATCACTATTACCTATCAATTCGTTGGTTTCACCAATTGTTCGATATAAAGATGAATTATCTATATCTATCATGGAAGCTTCATTAAGTAATTTTAACGCTTCTTCATACTGCTTTAAATTATTATAGTTTTGAGCAAGCGCAATATATAAATCAATATTATCTGGATTTTCATCAATCAATTCCAGTAACATTTGCATAGATTGCTTAATTGTTTTTTCGGGAAATTGTTTATATACGCTTGTATTCTCGAAGAGTAAAGAATAGTCAAAAATATCATTATGTTGTAAATCGGGATATGAGTCTTTCGCAGTAGTAGAAATAAATAATGTGGATAAAAATATTATGAAAAATATTTTTTTCATAAGTCTTTGATCATTTTTCTTAGCTTGATATTTTTTTCTTTTACTTTTTTTACAAGTTCGTCTTTATGTTTATTAAGCATCAATTTAATTCTCTTATTCGACAAAGATAAAATTTGTAATGCCAGAATTGCAGCATTCTTTGCCCCAGACTTGCCAATAGCAACTGTTGCAACCGGTATTCCAGCGGGCATTTGAACAGTAGATAATAATGAATCTAACCCGTTTAAATCAGAGCTTGCAATTGGTACACCAATTACTGGTAAAGTAGTATGTGATGCAATAACTCCGGCTAAATGTGCCGCACCACCAGCACCTGCTATAATTACCTTAATGCCACGTTTATTGGCATTTAATGAAAATGATTTTACCTCATTAGGTGTACGATGAGCTGATAGTATTTGAGTTTCAAATGGAACTTTAAAATTAGAAAGTATTGCCATGCACTCTTTCATCACAGGATAATCAGAATCGCTTCCCATTATAATAGCTATATCAATTTTTCTCATTTCAGTTACTCCTATTATAATATAAAATAAGTTAATAAACTTTAACTTATCTTACAATATGTTGTATGGCTTTTAAACCAATATCTTTTCGGTAAAATCCCTCCTGAAATTTAATTTTATCCAATTCTTTATAGGCTTTGTTTTTTGCGTCTTTTATGCTGTCACCTAAGGCTGACACACTCAATACACGCCCTCCATTTGTATAAAATTGTCCTTTATCGTTATAAACCGTACCGGCATGAAAAATAAAAACTTCATCATTATTTAAATCTTTATCTAAGCCATATATCTCATAACCTTTCTTATACTGGCCTGGATAACCGCCTGATGCCATTACAACATTAATGCACGAACGATGATCCCATGACAATTCTCTTTGTTTCAACTTACCTTTTGCAGTTTCCAAAAATAATGGGACAATATCATCTTTTAATCGTGGCAGTACAGCCTGCGTCTCAGGATCTCCAAATCTGACATTAAACTCTAAAACCAAAGGTCCTTTTTTGGAAATTATAAGCCCAGCATAAATCAATCCCTTATAAGTAATGCCCTCATTTTTAAGCCCTAATATAGCTGGCTTAATTGTCTTATCAACAATATATTTTAAATCATCTTGTGAAACTAATGGACATGGAGAATAAGCCCCCATACCACCTGTATTTGGTCCTTCATCATTATCAAATGCCCTTTTATGATCTTGCGAACTTGCGAGCGGTATAATTGTATTACCATCTGTAAAAGCAAGAACCGATAGTTCCTCGCCATCTATAAAATCCTCAATTATTATCTTATTACCGGCATCACCGAATATTTTATTTTCGATAATGTTCGTTACTGCTTGAACGGCTTCAGATGAATTCTTAGCGATTATAACACCTTTACCGGCTGCAAGCCCGTCAGCTTTTATAACAAAAGGAGGTTCTGAGTCTATTAAATAATTTTTAGCATCAATACTTTTTTCGAATACCATGTGTGGAGAAGTAGGAATATTATATTTTGTCATTATTGACTTAGAGAAAACTTTACTTCCCTCTAACCTTGCTGAGGCTTTATTCGGGCCAAATATACAAAGTCCTTCCTTATCAAATAAATCAACAATTCCCTTAACTAATGGTATCTCTGGACCTACAACAGTAAGATCAATCTTTTCTTCTTTAGCAAAATTTACTAATGAATTAAAATCTTCAACATTAATTGACACACATTTAGCTATTTTACTTATTCCCCCATTACCCGGGGCAGCATACAAATCCTTAACTAAAGGGCTTTGTTTAATTTTCCACAATAATGTATGCTCGCGACCGCCTGAACCAATAACTAAAATTTTCATTATTCCAACCCTTTTATTATTTTTCCAAAGAATATTTATTTAAATCATTATCAAAATTAACCGAATAATCACCCGAAAAACAAGCTGTACAGTATTCTTGACTTTTAGCTGATACAGATTTTAGCATGCCTTCATAGCTAAGATAGCCTAGACTGTCTACTTCTATAAAATTTTTTATCTGTTCATGAGAAAGATTATTTGCAATTAACTCCTCTTTACGGGGAAAATCAATCCCGTAATAGCAGGGAAATTTATGGGGCGGACAACTAATACGGAGATGTATTTCTTTGGCTCCTGCTTTTCTTAAAATTTTTACTCTTGACTTTGAGGTATTACCACGCACTATCGAGTCATCTATAACTACCAGACGTTTGCCCTTAATAAAATCCTTTATAGGATTCAATTTAACCTTTACTTTAAATTCTCTTTTTGCAACAGTAGGATTAATAAAAGTCCTTCCGATATAGTGATTACGTGTAAAACCGATTCCAAATGGTATACCGGATTCATGGGCATAGCCAATTGCTGCAAAATTACCAGAATCTGGAACTGCAATTACCAGATCTGCCTCTGCCGGACACTCACGTGCTAACTGCATACCCAGTCTTTCCCTAACTTTAGCAACGTTTTTACTATAACAAATAGAATCAGGACGACAAAAATATATGTGTTCAAATATACAAAAAGAATGTTTTATTCTTTCATTTTTAAATGGATATAAGCTTCTCAATCCATTTTTATCGATTATAACGATTTCTCCTGGTTCAACATCACGTACAAATTCAGCTCCTATTAAATCAAATGCACATGTCTCTGATGAAATAAACCATGCATCATTAAGTTTTCCAATTGAAAGAGGTCTAAAACCATGCGGGTCTCGTATCCCCATAAGTGTATCTTCAGTCAACAATACTAACGAATATGCACCCCTTATACGCTCAACGGCACCTAGTATTCCTTCCATTTTATCCCGATATGCAGGCTTTGCCATAAGGTGAACTATTATTTCTGAATCCATCGTGCTTTGAAAAATCGAACCGTAATTTTCCAGTTCATACCGTAATTTTTTTGCATTTACTAAATTACCGTTGTGTGCAATCCCAACTTGTCCTCTTGAGTAACTGACAACAAATGGCTGAGCATTTTTAATTGTACTTGAACCAGTTGTTGAATATCTTACATGACCAATTGCTATATTACCATTCAACGATGTAAAACTATCATCATCAAATACCTCTTCCACAAGACCCATTTTTTTATACACCTTTATATTTTTACCGTCAGAGACAGCGATCCCCGCACTCTCTTCTCCTCTGTGCTGCAAAGCGAACAAACCTAGATATACTAATTCTGCAGCTTTTTTATCACCGTAAACACCAAAAACACCACATTCATCCATTATGCGATCAGTATTATAATTGTACACGCCTTGGTATTGCCTCCTCATATATTTTGTATAAGTCACTCACCTTTAAATCTATACAATCATCAACTCTGAGTCTATCTCCTTTACAAATACCTATTTCATAACAACTCAACGAGTATTCCCGTACAAGATTTAAAAATATACTTTTATTCTCTCCTCGAATGCTGACAATTGCGCGCGAATGAGTCTCTCCGAATAATATCGAATCTATTCTCAATGATGGATTATTTAACTCCGTAAGATCTATTACAGCGCCTAAATTATTACATGCATCAAAAGTACATTCAGCTATTCCAACAACCAACCCACCTTCGCTTAAATCATGTGCTGAAGAAAGCAGCTTATTTTTAGCTGCTTTCACTAGAAATTCTTGAAGACTTTTTTCGCATTCTAAATCCAATTTAGCTAGGGGACCTTTTTTAATACCATGTATTATCGATAAATAATGAGATCCGCCTAAGTCGTTCTCGGTATCACCTATTAAAAATATTAAATCGTTTTCATTTTGAAAAAATGATGGTACTCTATCTTCAATATCATCTATAATACCTACCATACCTACAGTCGGAGTCGGATAAATAGAAGACTGTGGACTTTCGTTATAAAAACTTACATTACCGCCAGTACAAGGCGTTTTTAATTTTACAGCAGCTTCTATCATACCTTCAACACATTTTTTAAATTGCCAAAAACGCTCAGGATTATTGGGGTTTCCAAAATTAAGACAATTCGTAAATGCAATTGGTTTTGCCCCGACACAGGCAACATTTCTTGCCGCTTCAGCAATCGCAATCTTTCCCCCTTCAAATGGATCTATATAACAAAATAGGCTATTACAATCAGTACTAACTGCTATACCTTTTTTAGTACCTTTTATCCTAATCAAAGCTGAATCATGGCCAGGTAAAAATATAGTATTTGTTCTGACCATATGGTCATACTGACGCCACACCCATCTTTTAGATGCTATCGAAGGATAGTCTAACAACCTTTTTAAAACATCTTCGTAATTTGAAGGCAAAGGTATTTTATTTATGTCTATTTCATTTATTTCCTTTAAATACTCGGGAATCTTTTCATCAGGTGTATAGATAGGGGCATTATTTACTAACGAATCAGCGGGTATATCAGCCACTAATTTATCTCTTTCATAAACCTTCATAATGTCACCTTGGCATACATTTCCAATTTGAACAGCATGAAGGTCCCATTTTTCAAGGACATCCTTTACCATTTGTTCTTTTCCTTTTTCAACGATAAGCAGCATACGCTCCTGTGATTCTGAAAGCATAACTTCGTATGAATTCATATATAAATTACGACGAGGTACTTTATCTATATCGAGAACTATTCCATTCTGCCCACGTGATGCAGTCTCACAAGTTGAACATGTCAAACCTGCAGCCCCCATGTCCTGCATTCCAATAATCAAATTCTTATCATTCAACTCAAGGCATGCTTCTAAAAGTAACTTTTCTAGGAAAGGGTCTCCGACCTGAACAGCTGGTCTGTCTTCATGGGATTCATCAGTCAGTTCACGCGATGCAAAACTTGCCCCACCCAAACCATCTTTGCCAGTTGCAGCACCTACATAAAATATCGGATTACCAATCCCTGTGGCTTTACCGGTAATTAATTTATCTTTATGCATAACGCCCAAACTCATCACATTGACTAAAGGGTTTCCTTCATATGATTCATCAAAATAGACCTCACCTCCCACAGTAGGAATTCCCATGCAATTTCCATAATGAGCAATTCCTTCTACAACACCTTTAAATAACCTTTTAACATTCTTACTATCTAAGGAACCAAACCTTAAAGAATTAAAGCATATAATAGGACGTGCTCCCATTGTAAATATATCCCTTAGAATACCTCCAACACCAGTAGCAGCACCCTGAAATGGTTCTATTGCAGAAGGATGATTGTGTGATTCAATCTTAAATACAATTGCCAACCCGTCACCAATATCAATACAACCTGCATTCTCTTCCCCTGCTTTAACAATAATCTCATCTCCATCCGTTGGAAAGAGTTTTAAGATGTTTTTTGAATTTTTATAACTACAATGTTCGCTCCACATTACGCTAAATATACCAAGTTCGGTAATATTCGGTTCTCTGCCGAGAATTTTCATAATTTTTTTATATTCATCGTTTGTTAGTCCGTGTTCCCGAATAATATCTTTAGTTAATTTAATATTTTCCATATGCCCAAAATATCATAACAATTTATTTATTACAGATTGAAAAATTGCTTTTCCATCATCCGTACCGATAATTTTTTCTGAAGCTCGCTCCGGATGTGGCATCATGCCTAGTATATTTCTTTTTTTATTTACGATTCCAGCAATATTGTTAATTGATCCATTTGGATTAGAATCATTAGTAACTTCTCCTGAAGCATTACAATATTGGAAAATTATCTGATTGTTATCTTGTAATTTTTTTATTATATCGCGATCACAAAAATAATTTCCTTCACCATGAGCTATCGGTATTGAAAGAGGTTTATCCTTTTCAATAGCATTTGTAAAAAAAGTATCATAAAAATTAGTTTTTAAATATACATGTTCACAAATAAACTTGAGTGAATTGTTACGAAGTAATGCACCAGGTAATAACCCTGTTTCCAACAATATCTGGAAACCGTTGCAAATACCTAATATAGGATTACCTTTTTTTGCGAATTTTATAATATCATTCATTATTGGAGAAAAACGTGCTATAGCGCCACAACGTAGGTAATCACCGTAACTAAAACCGCCCGGTAAAATAATAAAATCACAGGGACCTATGGTAGGATTTTTATGCCATACATATTCAACATTAATTGCAAATATTTTATCGATTATGTAAAAACAATCATAATCGCAATTAGAACCTGGAAATACGATTACTTTACATTTCATTATTATTTTATTTCTTCTATAACAAACGAATATTCTTCGATAACCGAATTAACCAATAATTTGTCACAAATTGCAATTGCTTGCTCTCTTGCGATATCAGCATTATCAACATCAAGTTTTAAATCAAAATATTTCCCTACTCTTATATCATTTGCCTTATCAAAACCAAGACTATGTAATGATAAAAGTATGGTTTTTCCTTGAGGGTCAAGTACTGCTTTTTTTAATGTCACATCTATTTTTACACGAAACATGTTATTTAACACCTGATTTTACTCGTTCAAGCATTTCTTGATACGTCTCTTCTATATTTCCAAGGTCCCGTCTGAATCTATCTTTATCTAATTTTCTTTTTGTTCCCTTTTCCCAAAACCTGCAAGTATCAGGAGATATTTCATCTCCAAGTAGAATTTCATTTTTATGTCTTCCAAACTCAAGTTTAAAATCAATAAGATCAATATTAAGTGATTTAAAAAATTCTTTCAATAAATCGTTAATTATAAATGACTTCTTTTCTACAAAATCTAATTCTTCCTTAGTAGCTAATTTTATTGCAATTGCATGAAAATCGTTAATAAGGGGGTCATTTAACGAATCATTTTTATAATGGTATTCAAATACAGGACTGTCGAGCACTATGCCTTCTTCAAGTCCAAGCATCTTTGCCATTCCACCGGCTACAACATTTCTTATTGTTACTTCAAGCTTTAATATATCTAACCTTTTAACTAACATCTGTCTATCATTTAGTAATTTTATAAAATGGGTCTTAATTCCATTTTCTTCTAAATAATTAAATAAAACAGATGATATTTTATTATTAACAATACCTTTATTTTGGATACTTCCTCTTTTTTGCGCATTACAAGCTG
>Ga0164318_10003472_pt1 | contig 14928 bp, 12 predicted proteins | sample GuaBasSedimGuay9_FD_113734 | JGI IMG/M metagenome (GOLD analysis project Ga0164318, IMG submission 113734) | Subseafloor sediment microbial communities from Guaymas Basin, Gulf of California, Mexico - Guay9, Core 4571-4, 0-3 cm | ecosystem: Environmental > Aquatic > Marine > Hydrothermal vents...
AGCAATAATACTCTTCAAAATTAGGAGTGTATTTATTGTAATAGTTCCCAGATGTATCGGGGCAGGCTGGTTATGATTTCATAAATTATTGATATTAAGCAATTACAAGTAGTACTTGAATTTATATAAATTATTGTAAACCAGACCGTTGCGACTTTGCGGCTTTGCGAGAAACAAAAAGTCAACGGAGTATTGTATTAATACCAAATTGGTATAACAATATTTAAACCTTTATCAATGCACTAAAGCTAAGACATTACTTCGTTTAAAAAAAAATTATATTTCATTCAAAATCTTTTAGTTCGTAAAATTTGACAGCTTTCGTACAGACCACTAAATAGGAATAATAGGCACTAGCTTTCTTGAGAAAATATACCAAAAAAGATATGCTATTTAGAATTATTATAAAATATATTAGAAACTTTCAAATAGCTGAGAACAGTCCAATAAAACCCTACATTTGAAGTTTTTCTATAAAAGAGGAAATTTTAAACACACATTACAAAACAAACTAACCAAAATATGAGTACAAGCATTATAGGCCGCTCCATTGGTGAGTCGGTAACTCTAAAATTGAATCAGACTTTTGCTGTTCTTAAATCCAAAGGCGAACCAGTTATTCATCTCGGAGGAGGTGAGCCAAAAAGTAAAGCCCCAATTGACGCAATTACAGCAATAGCATCTCACCTAAATAGTGGTGAAGTACGCTATGCCCCTGTTGATGGAAGCATAGATATGAAAAAGGCGATAATTCGTTATACTCGTGAGCATTACAACCGTCAAGTTGAACCAGAAAATATCATTGCTTCTAGTGGAGCAAAGCAAGCATTAATGGTTGCTTTGCAAGCTATTCTTGATCCTCAAGACGAAGTTATTTTTCCTTCTCCTTATTGGGTTTCTTATACCGAAATGGTAAAGCTTTGCGGAGCAGTTCCTGTTCCTGTTGTGCCTGAAGATGGTACTTTTATTCCTCGTATGAGCGATATTACTCAAAACGTAACTTCTTATACTAAAGCTATTATCATCAATAGTCCAAACAATCCAACTGGTGCTGTTTACCCTGCTTCTTTTATTAAAGAAATTGTTGAATATTGTGAGTTAAAAGGAATCTATCTTATAATGGACGATATTTATCACTTATTGACTTTTAATGGGGTGAAGACTACTAATCCGTTTGATTATGTTAAGGATTTTAGTGACAATAATAAATTAATTATTATTAATGGAGTTTCTAAAGCTTATGCTATGACTGGTTTTAGAATTGGTTGGGCTGTTGCTAATAAGAAACTTATTTACATAATGACAAATATTCAAGGCCATCAGACTTCTGGACCTTCAATATTACTTCAGAAAGCAGCAATTGGAGCTATTAATGGTGTGCAATCAAGTATTGAAAGCTTAAGAACTACACTTGAGAATAACCGTAAAGTTATGATTCAGCAGATTAAAGCATTTGATGGGCTTCACCTTATTGAGCCAGATGGAACTTTCTATTGCTTTGTCGATTTTAGTGCTTATGAAAAAGATTCTTCAAAGCTTTCAAAGCTTCTTTTAGACAAAGTTAGAGTTTTGGCAATGCCAGGAATTGAGTTTGGTCTTGAAGGCTATCTTCGCCTAAGCTATTGTGGTTCCATAAAAGATATCACAGAAGGAATTGAGCGTATTAAGTGGGCTATAGATCCTAATTCACCAAACGAGTTATATATTGGCGAGCGTAAACTTGTTCGTGACTGGATATAAACTATAAATTATAACAGAATATGAAATATTTAGAATTTAACACGCCAGCCATAAAGCATGCTTCAGATTTGAAAGCCGATTACGGACTTAAGAATCATGGGTTGGTGCATTTAGATACAGTTTATTGGAATCTTCCTACTCCTGCTCTTGTTGAAGAAGCAGTATTTAGAGGTGAAGGGAAATTAGTCCAAGGTGGAGCTTTTCAAGTATATACTGGTAAATGGACTGCTCGTGCAGCCAACGATAAATACTTTGTAAAAGAAGAAAGTACAGAGAACTTAATTGATTGGGGAGAATATAATCGTCCAATGACTCCTGAGAAATTTAATGGGCTTTTCTCTAGATTACAAGCATTCTGGCAGGGAGAAGAATTATTTGTTCAAGACCTTTATGCTGGAGCTGCTGAAGAATATAAACTCCCTGTTCGTGTTATTACCGATAAAGCGTGGACTTCTCACTTTGCAAGAAATATGCTCCTTAATGAGCCTGATTTAGCAAAACTGAAGCAATTTGTGCCTGATTTTACTATTATGGTAAGTCCTAAATTCAAAGTTGACCCTCGTATTGATGGTACTTTGAGTGAGACAGCTATTGTAATTAATTTCTCACAGAAATTAGCAATTATCGCTGGTAGTGAGTATGCTGGAGAGGTTAAGAAATCTATTTTCACAATAATGAATTTCTTAATGCCATTGCAAGATGTAATGTCGATGCACTGCTCTGCTAATGTTGGTGATGATAATGATGTTGCTCTTTTCTTTGGCCTTAGTGGTACAGGAAAAACTACACTTTCTGCTGATCCAAAACGACGACTAATTGGTGATGATGAACATGGCTGGAGCGACCACGAAGTGTTTAATTATGAAAATGGCTGCTATGCAAAAGCCATTCGCCTTTCTGCTGAAGCTGAACCAGAAATTCATGCATGTACTTATAAGTTTGGTACTATATTAGAAAATGTGATTTTTGATCCTGCCTCTCGCCAAATAGACCTTGATGATGAAAGCTTAACTGAGAATACTCGTCTTTCTTATCCCATGGATTATATTCCTAATGCTGTGGAAGAAAAGATGGTAAAAGGTCAGCCAAAGAATATTATTTTCCTTACTGCAGATGCTCAGGGTGTAATGCCTCCTATTGCTAAATTAGATATGAATCAAGCTATTTATCACTTTATAAGTGGTTATACTTCAAAGATTGCTGGTACTGAATTAGGTCTTGGTATTGAGCCAGAAATTACTTTTAGTGCTTGTTTTGGAGCTCCTTTTATGGTACATCATCCATATTTCTACGCTAATCTTTTACGTCAGAAAGCTACTCGTTCGGGAGCTAATATCTGGTTAGTAAACACAGGCTGGGTAGGTGGTAAATTTGGCGTTGGTAAACGTATTTCTATTCGCCATACTCGTGCTATGCTTAATGCTGCAATGGAAGGGAAACTAGATGATGTAGAGTATAGAACTGATAAATTATTTAGTTTTAAAATCCCTAAATCATGCCCAGGAGTTCCTGATGACGTATTTGAACCATCAAATGCTTGGGGAAATAAGAAAGACTATTGGAGAAAATACGATGCTCTTGTAGCTCGATATATTGAGAATTTCAAACTTTTTGCAGATCATGTTCCTAATGAAGTTAAAGCAGAAGGACCAAAGAGACTTAAAAATATAGGGTAAAATTATTATTCAGAATAAAATTATTAGGGCTGCACTTAAGCGCAGCCCTATTTTTTTGTATTAAATGATGCAAAATACTAAACATAAAAAAAGCTACCGAGTATCGATAGCTTTTCAACCTATTATGAAAAAAAACTACAAGCTAGAATATAGCCTGTAATAATATTTTTAGCTTAGAGGGCTTACTGTAAATTTAATCTTAGCATCTAGTTCAAGAGGTAATTTGTTAACTGGAATTTCTCCAACTTTATTACCATATAAACGGAAATAAAATTTAGACATCTCTAAGTATTTGTCCATTGTTTTGTCAGTCACTTTAAAAATAATTTCAGTAGCATCAGCTGCAATGTCCTTTGCTTCTGCAAGAGTCTCTGATTCTTCAAAGCCTTCAGTTTCACTTACTTTAAAGTCTAAAGAAGTAATAAATCCTAATGTCATTTCTGGAGTTGGATTCTCAATTCTAATAACAATTCCTTCAAAAGTACCGTTTTTAATTTTTCCTGCATCTATACCATTTGCATTAAGTATACTATCAAGGTTTATATCAAAAAAGTTTTCATATAATACTACTTCTTCTTTTGTTGAAGCAGAATCTAAATCAAAATGCATTGTTGGCAAATCTTTTTTTACGTCGAACTCAGCTGCTTCCGTCACTTTATCACAAGATTGAGTGATAAACATTGTAGAAATAAAAAGAGCGATAAGGCTAATTGGTAATAATTTTCTTTTCATGATTATTTAATTTTAAATTTATTTTTAACACTTTACGCTGCAAATATAATACATATTAATGGGTTTGCTATACGTAAAATACCTAATTTTTAACAGCTCTAACTTAATAAGTATGTTAAATTAGTGAGCTGATGTAAAAATTTACAAAATAACATGATGTATTATTCCGTAATTTTACCGCAAATAATTTTAATATTTGAATTTAGCATTTTATATATCAAAGCGATATTTAATAGCAAAGAAATCTCATAATGCTATTAATATAATTACTGCAATATCTGTTGGTCTTGTGGCTATTGGTACCATTGCGCTGATTGCTATTATGTCAGTTTTTAATGGTTTAGAAACTCTTGTTGGTTCTTTGAGTACAAGTATAAATTCTGATTTACTCATAGAACCTAAAACCTCAAAATACATTGATAGAAAAGACTTTCCTGAAGAGAAAATAAAAAAACTAGAAGGAATAAAATATTGGTCGCCAACTTTAGGTGACAATGTGCTTTTTAAGTATAAACCTGCCTTAGAAACAATATCAAGAGAGTATATTGGGTACTTATTAGGTGTTGAAGAAAACTATACCAAATCAACAAATATTGAATCCATGATGATTGATGGTGTATTTCTACTTCAGAACTATGGCAAGCCCTATTGCGTTATGGGTAATGGTGTAGCAGCTAATTTACAGATTCATCTCAATGATTTTGATAATCCTATTCGTTGCTATTTTCCAAAAGCAGATGCTAGTGTTAACATTAATCCAATGGATGCAATCTCCATTGGTAATTTATTGCCTTCAGGAGTTTTTAGTATACAGCAAGAAATTGATGAGAAGTTGATAATTGCACCCTTAAATTTTGTTCAAGAATTGATGAACCTAAAAGGGAAACTTACTTCTATACAAGTTGAGCTTGAAGATGAATCAGAAGTTGATAATATTCAGAAAGAGATTCAAAATATAGTTGGTAATTCCTTCACTGTAAAGAATAAAATACAACAGAATGACGTAATGTATAATATTATGAAATCAGAGAAATGGAGTAGTTTTCTTATTCTTGCATTCATTCTTTTCATAGCAACTTTTAATCTTGTAGGGGCACTGAGCGTGCTAATTATTGATAAACAAGCTGATATTCAGATATTAACTTTTATGGGGGCTAATAAAACCCTCATTTCTAAAATCTTCCTTTTCGAAGGTTTCATGGTAACTATGAGTGGCACTTTAATAGGTTTAGTTCTTGGGGCTTTATTAGTTGTAATACAAGATACATTTGGCATTATTCCTATGCAAGGGTCTTTTGCTGTTGATTCTTTCCCTGTTGAACTATTATTCTCTGATTTGGCAGCTGTTTTTGCGGTGGTTATTGTAGTTTCTCTTATTGCTGTTATTTATCCAATCCGAAGATTGAGCAATACTATTCTTTTGGATAATACTATAAAATAGAGTTCTAGTTCTGAGTTCTGAGATGGAAGTAATAACCTGAGTTCGATGTAAGCTTTGCTCACAGTTTCAGATAATTAGTTCATATACAACTCAAATAAATAAACAAATAACCGAATAAACAAATCAACAGCTTTCCGTTATTTATCATTTTATTAGTCCGTAATCCTGTATATAAAAGCAGTATTTTTGAAGATTATTAATTGAACAATTATGTTACTAAATATACAATATATAGGGGAGCACTTACTCCCTGGCACAATAGGACAAAGCTTTATTTATATAGCTTTAGCTTTAGCTTTTGTAAGTTTTATTTTCTATTTATCAGCTGAAATTCAAAAGAATCAATCATATAAGAATCTAGGGAAATTAACTTACATTCTACACTTTAGCTCGTTAATTATTATAGGAATTAGTTTTTTTTATATTCTTCTCAATCACTATTTTGAATATGCTTATGTATGGGAACATACTGCGAGCTATTTACCTTTAAAATATATTATTTCTGCTTTTTGGGCTGGTCAGGAAGGCAGCTTCTTACTTTGGGTAATTATTCAAGGTATTTTGGGAATGATACTCCTTTTCACTGCAAAGAAATTTGAGAGTAGAGTTATGACAGTAATAAGTGGAGGGCAAGTATTGCTAAATACGATGATATTAGGGATAAAACCTATGGGTATTGTTCTGGGTCAGAGTCCATTTCTGCTTTTGAGAGAGAAGGCAGCGAACTCAGGCGTAGAGTTCTTTCAAGACCCAAATTATTTAAGTCAAATACTAGATGGTAATGGAATAAATCCTTTATTAGAAAATATATGGATGGTAACTCATCCCCCATTATTATTTCTAGGATATGCCGCCGCTCTTATTCCATTTGCTTATGCTATTGCTTCATTGTGGAAATCCGACTTTCAGTCGTGGCTACGACCAGCCTTCCCTTGGATGATATTTGCTGTAATGAGCCTTGGTGGAGGTATTTTACTCGGTGGCGCTTGGGCTTACGAATCTCTTACCTTTGGTGGGTTTTGGGCTTGGGATCCAGTAGAAAATGCTTCTCTTATTCCTTGGCTAGTACTACTTGCTGGAATGCACACAATGATTCTTAACAAAAGAAGAAATCACTCTTTTGGACTTAGCTACCTATTTATATATCTTGGGTTTCTGCTAGTAATTTATGCTAGCTATTTGACAAGAAGTGGAGTGTTAGGTGAAACATCAGCACATGCTTTTGGTAATAATGGACTGAGTACTCAAATGATTACATTAATGACTATTATTAGCATTGTTTTCTTCATATTATACTTTAAGAATTTTAAGAAATATCCAACAAATAGTAAAGATGAATTTTTATCTAGAGAGTTTTGGATGTATATAGGCTCCTTAGTCTTGGTATTATCAGCATTTCAGATACTTATATCTACCTCTATACCTGTTATTAACACAATATTTGGAAGTAATATTGCCCCTCCTCCTGAGAGAGAAGCATTCTATAATAAGTGGCAGTTGCCTTTTGCTGTGATAATAATGATACTAACATCTGTTTCATTGGTTCTTAAGTATGCCAAGAACGAATTTTCAGATTTTATTAAGAAATATGGTATAATTCTACTAATTTCGAATGTATTGTTCATTGCTGAAATATTTACATTTCATATTTCTTCAGTTCCATATTTGGTTCTTTTGCTCAGCATTAATATAGCCCTTGTTGCTGCCGTTGATTATTTGTTTAGGAACAAATTTGATATGCACAGCCTTAGTAATAGCCTTTCTCATTTAGGCTTTGCTCTATTTATTTTTGGTGTTCTTGTGGCTTTTTCTACGAGTGAAGTTATTTCTTCTAATACCTCAAAATATGATCTTGGTGATCAAAAATCGAATAAAGAAAATCAATTACTTATTAAGGATCAAAAGAAGAAGCTAAAGTCGTATCAGGTAGAATATACTAAATTGAAAAGGGAGAAAAATCATCTTTATTATAATGTCGACTTCTATAAAGAAGATAAAAATGGAGAACTAAAAAAAGAGTTTACAGTTGTACCGTCAATTAATGTAAACGATAGAATGGGAAATGTTTATGACCCTGAGACTCATCATTCGTTCTATAGAGATGTGTTTACATATATTACCTATGCCGATATCAGTAGTGATTTGAAGAATGACACTTATACACAGCTTTTTGAAAAAGAAGTAATACTGCACGATACAATTGCTATTAAGAATTATTATTTTGAACTAGACACAATAAAAATTAAGAGTAATAATGAGAATATTGATATAAATAATGTATCGATAATTGCAGTTTTTAAAGCAATTAATAATAGGGCTAAAACGCAGGACATAGAATTATCTTATGATATTAGTAATGGTAAACTTACCAAAGGACAATCATTATTTGATGATGAAAATTTCAGATTAAGATTTGTAAAAGTAAGCACTAAAGCCAATGGAATTATTGTTGCTGCCGATGAAAAAAGATTTGAATTTATTGTAATCAAGTCCACGGTATTTCCGTATATTAGCATCATGTGGCTAGGTGTTCTTGTTACATTTATAGGACTAAGCATTTCTTTGATTCGTAATATAAGAGTAAGAGTTCAAAATTAATAATTAGGAATTAATAATAATTGAGAGATAATCGATCAAATAACCAATTAATCAAATAACCAATTCATGAAAGACTCAAAACAAAAGATTCACCCACGATCAAAGCACAAACAGAATTATGATTTTAAGAAACTTGTTTTGAGTTGCCCAAAATTAAAAGCTTTTGTCAAGCCAAATCCTTATGGAGTTGATTCCATAGATTTTGCAAATCCAGAGGCTGTAAAGTTATTGAATACTTCTTTATTAAAACATTTTTACGATATTAAAGAATGGGAAATTCCAAATGGATATTTAATTCCTCCTATACCTGGAAGAGCTGATTATGTACATCATATTGCAGATTTACTATCAAAATCATATAATAAAGAAATTCCAAAAGGAAAAAATATTAAGGTGCTAGATATTGGCACAGGCGCTAGTTGTATTTATCCAATTATTGGTAATCATGAGTATGGTTGGAGCTATGTTGCAAGCGAAATTGATAATACTGCTTTTGATGCTGCAACAAGAATTATTAATAAAAATAATTTAGCTGGAAAAATCGACTTAAGATTTCAAAAAGAAGAAGATAGTATTTTTAAAGGCGTAATAAATAAAGGAGAATTTTTCGATATAAGCACTTGTAATCCTCCTTTTCATTCTTCCTTAGCGGAAGCACAGAAAGCTTCAAAAAGAAAAGTTCGAAATCTTACCAATAAGAGAGTAAAAGAAGTGGTTTCTAATTTTGGTGGTCAATCTAATGAGCTTTGGTGCGAAGGTGGAGAAAGAAGATTTATTGAGGATATAATTCGGCAGAGTAAATATTATGCTAACTCTGTGCTTTGGTTCACCACTCTTGTTTCAAAACAAAGCACTCTTAGGAGTGTGAATTTAGCATTAAAAAAAGCTAGAGTTTACAAAAGCCGTACAATAGAAATGGGACAAGGAAATAAAAGCAGTAGAATAGTAGCTTGGACTTTCCTTAACCCAGAGAAACAACGACAATTTGTCGAACTAAAGAGTGGTAAATACTTCAAATAACAGTCTAATATATGGCTTTTAACAAATGTTTATGCCATTGTGCAACCTATTCAAACTAGGCTATGTCAGTGTATATAGTTTTAGTTAATAGTGAAAATCTATTATTGAAAAGATTTTCGGTTTGTTTACACACATATAAGGGTGGTATTTTAAAGAAATGTCACCTTTTTTTATTACCCAAAAGAATTATTTACACTCCCACTCTACCCTCTCATCTCCAACTACTACAGGCTCTGCATTCTCAATATCGTTTAGACTTGACCCACAATATTCAATAGCACTTTCTCTATTCAATTCTGCTCCCGTATTTTTATCGTAAGTTACTGCTTCACAATTTTTACATTCTGACATAGGCTCACAACCAGCCAATGCAATAAAACTTAACCCGAAACCTAGATACTTTAAATACTTCATATTCTTAATCTTAATAACTTAAGCTGCTCTCAAAACAATAAAATGTCTTCAGAATAATATAATTACAAAAATACATTTAATTATTCAATCATTTATTTACTAAATTCGCCCACTAAATATTAATTTTCATGCGCAAATTTATCCTGTTTATTATTATGTCTACCTTCTACTTACAAGGATGCGATAACAAGAATCATACATTAGAATACTTTGATAGTATTTACCTACCAGTGCAAGAATTAATTGACCTTGACACAGAGGTTCAAGAAAGTCTTTTTGGTCTTTTAGTGAGCGAAGATGAATTAGATTCATTAAATAATAATGATATTGATAATGATTCTAATACTGCTATTTTAGAAAATCAAATTGATAAACTTAAAGATTTTGTAAAAAAGCAAATTAATAATTTACCAAATATAACTGTAGTTGATGAAGAAGAGAACTTGAAATATTCTTATAAGCACTTACTTGAAAGCTATTTGCATGAGATTAATGTAACATGGCCTAAGCTTACCGCAATAATTAATTCAAAAGATATTAGTGATGAAGATATGGATTTCTTTAATGAGCTATTACAACAGACTCAATTTAGATTAGATAAGAGTTTAAATCAATTCTACGATATTGCAGAAATATACGCAGGTAAACACAATATTGAAATAGAGAAGATATTATAAAAACCATACTAGTTTATAGTCACTTATCTAATTTCGTATTCATAATCGTGTCGTACCCCACTATCCTTATACTCTTCATAGCTAAGATAGTCACTCTCAAGCAATCCTTTTGAATTATAAAAATAAGTACGATAAATAGTTCCTGAAGCATCATAAGTTGAAGAAGTAATCAATTTTCCTAATCCATCATACGAATAGCTCCTTACCGATAGTTTTTCTCCTTTACTGTTCTCTTTAAGCTCCTGAATAACATTTCCCTGTCCGTTATAATTTATTGTAATAATGTAATAATCTAAACTATCACCAATTATTGTTTGTAAAGAATCTTGAATTCTATTTCCTTTAATATCGTAGGTATAATAGTGAGCTTCAATCTTTTTAGAAGAATAGTTATACTTAACACTTGAAAGCAGATTGCGCTTTTCATCGTATTTCAAAGTATCATTATATATTTTTCCGTAATTATCACAATTAAACTGACATTGATAATTAGAAAGAATATTTAGTCCTTTAATGTCATATTCAAATTCTGTTAATTCTTGAATTTTGTCATTTAAAAAAGTCATCTTTTTAATTAATTTATCACCAGCATCATCAAAAATATATTTTGTTTCTTTCTTAGTTTTAGGTGAAATCTCTTCTTTTTCAGAAATCATATTTCCAAATACATCATATTTTTTTCTACTTTCAATTGCTCGTATTGAAGAATCTTTATCCTCTGATCTATATATTATTACCGACTTTATATTATTAGTTTTAATATTTGTTTTAGCAATCATTTTATTTATCTCAGCCCTAGAATACATACTTTCTGTCATTAAAGAAAGGGCTAATGGAACTTGTACAGCATTAGGATATGTAAACAAAAAATCTTCATAAGCCTCATTAGTATTAATTAATTTTACTTCAACAAAGGCCAAAGAATCTCTAATTTTAACCACTTCCCAAAGTTTTTTTGATTTAGGATATGTATCAATGAATTTATTGCAAATTGGGATAACTTCAAATTTCAAAACATTATTAAAAGCATTTTCTTCGCCTTTTTTAATTAATAAATCAGACTTTGGAGAATTTGGATATTTTGAAATAAAACTTGAGAAAGCTTCATTAGTATTTATATTTAAAGCATGTTGATATTCAAGCTCAACAATTAAACTCTTTGCACTATCAATTTGAGGAGCTCCACTATAATTAGTGATAAACGCCTCATATCCATCAACTTCGTTTCTACTTATACACGAATTCCAAGCTAGTTGATAAAGGTTACTTTGTGCAAGATTTACCTGTTTTGCATTCGGATAGTCCTTTATAAATGCCTTAAAAGCAGAAATAGTATTAAAACTAGCAGCCTTATTATAAGCTAAAGAATCGCGTAATAACAAAGCTTCTTTCTTAAAACTAGTATTGGGGCATTTATCAATGAATTCTTGTATGCTTTTAGCATTATTACTCTTTAGTAGCATACTAAAAAGCTTCTTATCAATGGTGATTTTTTCTTTATTTATAATGTCTTCAGTTAAATATCCAGAGTATTTTTTCTTAAATTTCTCATCATATTCACCCCAATTTTCCTTTGCATTATTTATACTAGCACAAGCTTTATACATATCTTCAATTCTTAAGCTTGTAGAACGGTATACTACTGCCATTCCGTAATTTCCCAATGATTTTGTATTCACACTCTGCTGAGCCTGCTGAAATCCAATTCTTGCAGAAGTATAATTTTTTTCCTCTAAAGCTTTGAAAGTCTTTTTATAGTTTTGAGCAAAAGCTTTGCTACCTATCGATAGAACTAATATTAGAATAAATACATATTTAGCCATAATACAATATTTGAAAATTTGTATTACAAATGTATATTGAATTAAATAATGAAATTGCTTAATGCAATATACTAACTAACAATGGGTTTTTAAAAACTATTAGGTTTAAGGACGTAATTTATTTAACTACTTTTGCCACGATGAATCAAAAGCTAACAAAACAAGAGCGACTTTATAGAAAGAAGGAAATTGGTTTTCTTTTTGAAGAAGGGAAGTCTTCATTTTCATATCCATATAAGATTAAATGGCATGAGACTGATATTCCTCAAAATGGTATTCCTGCACAAATTCTTATTAGTGTTAGTAAGCGTAGCTTTAAGAAAGCTGTTAGTAGGAATAAAATTAAAAGACTAATAAAAGAAGCATATCGCACTCAAAAACATCAACTTTGGGAGGCGCTTAAGGGCAGAGAAAATCAGATTCATATTGCAATAATTTATATTGATAAGGTAGAAAATGATTTTGCTTTTCATCAAAAAGCTATTGGCAAATTATTGCGCAAAATGATAGAAGAATTGAATAAATAGAACTGTTAAGTCATTATACTGATATTGTTATATGAGTAAAATTATTAAGTTTAATTATAGTAATAAGGAATTGCATAAAATTGCAATGGAAATTAGGATAAAAGTTTTTGTTGACGAACAGAAAGTACCCATAGAAATTGAAGAGGAGTTTGAAGAAGAGTCTACACATTTTCTTATATACCATAGACGGAAAGTAGCAGGAACGGCAAGATATCGTAGAACAGATAATGGAATAAAGTTTGAAAGATTTGCTTTTCTAAAGGAGGTTAGAGGCAAAGGCCTTGGCTATGATATTCTCAGATATATGCTAAATGATGTAAAACCATTTACTCAAAATATTTACCTTAATGCTCAGATTACAGCAGTAGATTTTTATAAAAAAAGTGGTTTTATTATCAGTGGTGAAAAGTTTGACGAAGGAGGAATTATTCATTACCCAATGACCTACGAAGCTCCAGATATACTTTCTAAAGCGTTGGAAAAAGCAATTTGCAGAAGGTAATGAGTAAAACAGTTATTCCAATCTAACGAAGTCAGAACGTCAGACTGAGTGTTTTTTGGCTTGGTCTTCGATACAATGCTTCCTTTGGTCGCATCACTCAGCCTGACAGCCAAAAAATGTATCGAAGCATGACGAAGTCGAGTAGTCAACTCGTCTGGAATAAGAGTATTATATGAAGCGGTCAAGAATGACCGCTTTACGTTCAAAATCACTCAGTCTAACAAAGTAATACCATTTGTATTTCAAAGCTGCTGGTATTATGCCGACTTAGAAGCAATGCTAATATATGAATGCAATGAATAATATCGGCAAGTTTGCTTCTTAATCGGTATAATAACGTCAGACTGAGTGTTTTGCAGTAAATAGTCAGACTGAGTGTTTTTGAGTAGCCTTTTCAGGCACTCAAAAATGTATCGAAGGCTAATACTTAAAAGTTACTTCTTACCATATTTGTAAATAGCCATAAAAGGCACTGCAAATAATGCTAAACCGGCTAAGCCAAATACTAAACCTGAATTTGCTCCTGGCCAATGCATAATTTTAAATAAAATAGCTAGTAAAGTTAAACTTGTGAATAAACTTCCAGTGATATAAGCTGCTAATTTCATAATAATAGTTTACTTATTTTACCTACTCATTTGGCTTTTCGGTTTCCGCCTTGTTTTTATCTTATTTCTGACTCTAAATATAAATAATGCTTCGTTATTAATTTTTCTCTGCCTTCGGCTGGACATTCTTCATCCAGAATCACTCAGTCTGACTAAGTAATAACGTCAGACTGAGCGTTTTGCAGTAAATGGCGCAAGCTATTTACTAAAAATGTATCGAAGGCTGACACCTTCTATCTCTGAATTACAACCTTAGTACGATATACATTCTTCTCTCTTGTGTTTAAATGCACATAGTAAACTCCTGTTGGGAGTGTGCTTAGTTGTAAACTCTTGTGTGTATTGCCATTACTATGGAATTTCTCGCTATAAACTTCTGAGCCTAGGGCATTATAAATATGAACTTCTAACTCATGACTGCCTTTGTCGTTGATTTCTAAAGTGAAGTTTCCATCGTTTGGATTAGGATATAGCTTTGTTGACATTTCTACTCCAACTTCTACTATTCCATTTGGTAGCACTTCAATATAATCAGTCTTCACAGTAGTATCGCATATTTCACCATGACAAGCAACTAAACTCACAGTATATACACCAGTATTATTGTAAGTATGTGCAGGGAGCTGCTCTATACTAGAATTACCATCACCAAAATCCCAATGCCATGATGTTGGCATTCCACTTGACAAATCATTAAATAATACTTGTATTGGCCATATTCCTGTTTGTACATCGGCATTAAAGTCTGCTGTAAGATATACTGGTGACATATTACCACTATTGGCAGTATTACTTCTAGAGGTATTATAATTAGTATTGGCCTTAGCATTTACTGTGTCTGGATAGCAGCCTGTTGTCTTTATTACTTCTATTTGGTAATAAATAGTGCCTGTTGGTGGATTCAAATCGGTATAACTAGTAGCTGTACTTGCTAACTGGGTGAGCAAACTCATATTATTGGAGTTTGTACCTCTATATATTCTATACGAATTGAAGGCAAAACCTTCGTAACCATCCCATATTAGATTCCATGAGCCATTCAGTCCTGCATTGATTGTTAGGTGAATGGTTTTATGGTAATTGCCCAATAATGTTAGTCCTCCATAAGTATCAACAGCGGCTATCTTATAGCGATAGGCTTTTATTGCTGGATTAGAGTTTACATCAACA
>Ga0164318_10003473_pt1 | contig 14927 bp, 12 predicted proteins | sample GuaBasSedimGuay9_FD_113734 | JGI IMG/M metagenome (GOLD analysis project Ga0164318, IMG submission 113734) | Subseafloor sediment microbial communities from Guaymas Basin, Gulf of California, Mexico - Guay9, Core 4571-4, 0-3 cm | ecosystem: Environmental > Aquatic > Marine > Hydrothermal vents...
ACAAATAAGTAAATTGATACAAAAAGAAAATGATTTTGATTTTGTTGCATCTAAAAATCTTAAAAAACTTACATATAAAAACACAGCATTAGAATATGGAAGTTCTGGAACAAAAAAGAGTATAAAGAAAATAAAAATAAAAGATATTAAGAAAAAATTATCTACTATTTTAAATCTTGATAATCTTATTGTAGTAGTTGGTGGAGATATAAAATTAAAAGAATTTAAAAAAGAAGTTGATAAAGTTTTAAATAATATAAAACCTCAAGGTCAAACTACTTTTAATAAAATTAAAATATCAAAAAAACCAACAAACAAAACTGTTATAAAAGAGACTCAACAATCATATATATATTTTTCAAGCCCTTTTTTCATAGATTATAATTCAAAAGAAGATTATAAATCTAAAGTAGCATCATTTATACTTGGAGGTAGTGGTTTTGGAAGTCGTTTGATGGAAGAGATTAGAGTTAAACATGGATTAGCTTATAGTGCTTATGGATATATAACAAATAAAAAATCATACTCGCACTTTACAGGATACTTACAAACAAAACTTGACAATACTAAAAAAGCTAAAAATATGGTATCTGATATAGTTAAAGAATTTATAAAAAATGGTGTTACTCAAAAAGAGCTAAATGCTGCTAAAAACTTTCTAAGTGGAAGTGAACCTTTAAGAACAGAAACATTTTCACAAAGATTAAATAGAGCATTTCATCTTTATTATGCAAACTTACCCTTTGATTATCCAAAGGAAGAATTGGATATGATATTAACATTATCTTTAGATGATTTAAATAAATTTATCAAATCACATAAAGAGATAGAAAACTTATCGTTTTCTATAGTAACTAAATAAAAAAGGATTAAAAATGAAAAAAATTATATTGTCTTCAATTGTAGCTTCTACTATCTTATTAAGTTCTGCTAATGCAGGAGTAATATTGGATTTTGAAGCTGGTGCAGGTACATGGAATGCTGCACCTAGTGGTCATGTTAATTATGGAGATAAAATTGAATTAGAAAATGATTTAGGATTAAAAAGTTCAAATAATCTATACTTTTATGCTGATTTTAATCATTTTGTACCATTAATTCCAAATGTAAGAATTGAAAAGCAAGAACTTAAAGTAGATGCAACTGGCTCGTTAGGAAGTATCTCTTTTGGTACAGGAACTTATAATTCTGCTACTAAAACTACAATAGATTTAACACAAACAGATCTTATATTATATTGGGGGATTCCTGGACTTAATCTTTTAACAGCAGGTATTTTAGATGTTAATTTTGGTTTAGACCTTAAACAATTTGATGGTGGAGTTACATTAGAAAATTCTCTAACAGGCACTAACAAAACTACAGCTGATATGAGTTTTGTTGTACCTATGGGATATGTTTCTGCAACTATTGATCCTCCATTTATTCCTGCAACTATTGGTGCATCATATAAAATAATATCTTATAAAGATTCAAAATTAAGCGAAGCAATGGCGAAATTAAGTATTAATTTACCTATTCCTATCCCTTTAATTGATATTAAGGCTGATATTGGTTATAAAGAACAAGTACTAACTATAGATAATAGTTTAAGTGATAATTTAACTGCTGATATAAAATTTAGTGGTATGTTTTTTGGAATAAGCGCTAAATTCTAATAATACTATGTATCTGTCTTTATATATTATATAAAGATTGATACAAATAGAATTAAACAGGTTTTTGAGTAAACATCTCCATAACTACACTTTTTATATCTTCAGCTATTTCATTTGTAATAGTATCTTCCCAAATAGAAAGTACTGGTGCATAATCTAGATCAAATTGTTTTTTCATATCTTCTGTAAAATATTTATTGTTTTTAATATCTTCATATATTATATCAGTAAAAGGTTTTGCATTTAAAAGTTCTTTATCTGCGTCTACAAAATCATTTAACATCTGAGCTAAAGCAGTAAATTTTAAATGTGTATCAAACTTTTCTTCAAAATTATCATCTCTTGATAGATGTAACACAATTTCATGAATGCTTTCAAACACTTTTTGAGTATCTATTTGTAAGTTTAACTCTTGTAATTTTTTATGTGCTTCTTCAAAATCTTGAATAGATTTTAATACCACACTACCTAAGCCAATTTGATAAAATAATTGATATTTACATATACTTTGAATCAAACTTTCTCTACTAAAATATTTATTTATTGCATCTTCTAATTTCATAATTTAACCTTTAAACACTAAACATAACTTGTGAAAGAAATATTATAGTCAATACAAGTGCAAATGGAAAAATATGGCTTTTAAATACCATAGGTTGGATTCCAAAAAATACTTGCAACACTCCACGAAGTCCAAGCCAAAGCCCTAAAAAAGCTTTCATTGAAAGAACTATTTGAAAATTCGAAAGTCCATCTTCACCAATAACTCCAAAATTAACATAAATTAAATACAATCCAGTAACAACAGCTACTATTAAACTCTTTGGTACAACTTTTCTAACATACTGCATAAAATATTCTCTTATTTTAGTATGTTCTTCACTACTTAAATCATTTTTCATTTTTGCTAAAAAAAGATTATCAGTAATCAAAAATCCACCATAAATAAATACAGAAAATAGATGCGTAAGTTTTATAATTAAATATATCATAATTGTTTTCCTTTTATATTGTTTTTAACGGCAAGCATTTTATCTATTTATTACTTTAGGATTCATATAAAGTATTATTATTTTGTCAATATTGGACTAAAAGCTTTTGTACTTACTCTTACACTTTGCCCTATTTTAAGATTTTGTACCTCATCATGGCTTATAACTACCTCAACTAATTGCTGTCCAATAGCAACTATAGCTATATAAATAACATCTACTTTTTTTATATCTAGTAACTCACCCTCAAAAGAAAACTTTTGACTTCCACTTGTTTTTAATAATATATCTTTTGGTTTTCCATCATCTACAATTTTACCTAAATTTAAAACCACCACACGAGAGCTTAAACGATATATCTCACTTGGGTCATGACTTACCATTATTGTAGTGGTATTAAACTCTTTATGCAGTGCTAATATCTCATTTTGAAGCTTTGTTCTCATATTTGGATCAAGTGCAGATAATGGTTCATCCATAAGAAGCAGTTTTGGTTTATTCATCATTGCCCTACATAAGCTAACTCTTTGTTTTTGTCCACCACTTAAACTATTTGGGTATCTATTTTTTAATTCACTTAATTCTGTCATATCTAATAATTTTTTGGCTAATCTTTTATCATTATTTACAAAAAGTAAATTCTTTTCAACTGTCATATTATCAAACAGTGCATAATCTTGAAAAACAAAACCTATTTTTCTTTTTTGTGGAGATAGTACACTTTTTTTATCAAGCCAAATCTCATTATCAATTTTTATATTACCATTAGCATCTTCAAGGCCAGCAAGTATTCTAAGTAGTGTTGTTTTACCACTACCACTTAGACCTGTTAATGCTACAAAATCACCTTTTTTAATATCTAGATTTATATCTAAATCCATTTGACCATTTGAACCGTGTAGTTTTTTAGTTATATCTATTTTTATCATATTACTTATTTAACCATATAGATAAAAATGGATCAGTTGGACTTAAACTATTTGTAATCAAACTTTCCATTTTTAACTCCTTTGTTAATTGTGATTTATAAGAACTATTCATCTCTAAAGACTTTATACTATTATCATTTTTACAATATGATTTATATATACTACCTTTATATTTTTTATGATTAATCTTTTGCCAGATAGATTCAAAATATGCATTATTATCATCTAATATTTTTTTTATACCATCTTCTACATGATGTACTTCTATAGTAACACTTCCATCAAATAGTGTTTTTATATAAGATTCTTGTATAGTTTTTACTAGATAAAACGGATGAAACTTTGTACTATCATAAAGTTTTGATATAGCTTCAGTACTAAAACTTTTTTTATCTATTACTAAATTTGAAAGAAACTCTAGTGTTGAATCTTTTTGTAACATATCTATACTCATTAAAGTTGCAAAATTAAAAAATGCATTTTCTTTATTTAAAAATATATTATTTATTACTGAAGTTTGAGAACCTGCAAAAATATATATAACATTTGTATGTGTTTGCATATATGAGCGAAGTTTTTTTATAAAATCTTGACCAAATTTTTCTATATCTCCAAACTCATCTATAAATACTATCATTTTTTTATTCATCAATAAACTAAATTGATTTGCAAAGTTAAAGGTTTTTGATATTAATAGATTTATATCTTCCTCTTTACTTATCTCATATCCTATTTTTATACCCTCAACCTCATAAGATAAATTAAATTTCTCTAGTAATGAAAAAACAGATTCTTTAACTTTATGTAAAAAATTAGTAATACCAACTGAACTATATATTGCATTTAAATAATTTTGACAAATCTCTTTTATATTGGTGGCTTCAAAAATATCAAGTTTAACTATTAAGTATTCATCTTTTAAGTCATCTAAGACTTTATTTACTAAAGTTGTTTTACCATATCTTCTAGGAGCAGTTAATACAGTATGTTGTGTAAAGTTAATATAAGTTTTAAGTATCTTAATCTCATCTTGCCTACCTACGACCAATGAGCTTAATCCACCTGCATTTAATTTCATCTATTTACCTTTAGTTATTTAACTAAACTATATCATAGCTAAACTTAATATTTAGTTGTTTAGCTAAAACTTGCCTAGTTTCTTAACTTGCTTATGGTTAAATATATAAACACTAAGCAATACTACAAAACTCATAACAACCATTATAGCACTATAGATATGAGCCCCTTTATAGTCCATAATCTCAACCATCTCATATATTGCTACAGAAGCCACTTTTGTCTCTTCTGGTATACTTCCACCTACCATCAATACAACACCAAACTCCCCAACAGTATGTGCAAATGTTATGATAATAGCTGTCATAACTGCTGGTTTTATATTTGGAAGTGCCACTTTTAAAATAGTTTCAAGTTTACTCTTACCACTTATATAACTAGCTTCTAACATATTTTTATTTATACTCTCAAATCCACTTTGCATAGGTTGAACCATAAATGGTAGTGAGTAAAAACAACTTGCTACTACTAACCCTGTAAAATTAAATACAAGTGATATATCAAACACCTCTTGAAAAAAAGAACCTACAGGTGAATTTTGAGATAATACAACCAATATATAAAATCCCAAAACAGAAGGCGGTAAAACTATAGGTAAAGCTGTAATAGCTTCTAAAACTGGTTTTATTTTTGATTTTGTTTGAGATAGATACCAAGCCAATGGTAAACTAATAATAAATAATATTATAGTTGTAATTGAGGCTAATTTAAAAGATAAAATAAATGGTGCAAATTCTATATCTTGTAAAATATCAATCACTCTATAATTCCTTGTATAGATATTTCACTTGCTTTTATAAGTGCAGTTACATTATCCCCTATTTTCAAATCCATTTTTTTTGATGATTCTGATGTAATGATTGATTCTATAATAGTATTATCTACTTCTAATTTTATACTACTTAGTAGCGTTCCATCATCTATATCTTTTATAGTTGTTTTTATCTGATTACTATAGCTTACAATTCCATTAAAATTCTTGGCAATTGATACATGTGTAGGTTTAAAGCTTATGTAAACTTTTACACCAACTTTTATTTCACTACTTAAATCTAAACTCATCATAGTTAAAATCGTATCATTAAAATTAAACTTTACAATATTTAAATTTTCAACAGTATCAATAGTTACAATAGTTGTTTTTAATCTACTCATGGAACTATATATCCATATCTTTTAAAAATCTCTTTTGCTTTAGAACTTTGTATAAAATCATAAAAAGCTTTTGCATTTTGATTATTTTCTCCAGCTTTTAATATAACAATACCTTGATTTATTGGTGTATATAATTTTGGACTAACATCAATCCAATTTATATCTTTTTTAAATTGTGCCATTTTAGGACTATACAGTGAAGACTTAGCTACAATTCCAATATCAGCAGCCACAATTGCATAAGAAACTGTTTGTGAAATAGATTCACCATATATAAATTTCATTTTTATACTATCATATATTTTTGCATTTTTAAGTGCTTCAATTGTTGCTTTTCCATAAGGAGCAGTTTTTGGATTTGCAATAGCTATTTTTTTTATATTTGAATTTTTTACTATATTAATTCCATTTGAAAAGTCATTTTTTTTCACACTCAATATAGCTAAACTACCTTGAGCATAAATAAGTGGTTTTGTTATAGCTATGTGTTCTTTATAAAGTGTATTTGGATACATCATATTTGCTGACATAAATATATGGTATGGAGCTTGATGTTTAATTTGAGCAGTTAATTTACCGCTACCACCTAGTATAATTCTAACTTTTGTATTTGGATATATTTTATTAAACTCATTTTTTAGGTCATCTATTGCATAACTTACATTTGCAGCAACTGCAATATTAACATCTCCAGCAAATAAAGAACTGTATATACATAAAATTCCTACTAATAATTTTTTAAACATTTTTACCTCTAATTTTATATTATCCTAATATATTTAAAGTATTATTTAGATACACTTAAATAACTAAATAAAAGGGGCTGTATGTTTAAAAATTTAACTATTAGCGTAAAACTAAATGTGAACTTATTTATAGTTATATTAGGATTAATTATATTAGGATTAAATAGTTTTTTTTCACTATCTAATTTAAATAAAGAATATCAAGTATCAAATCAATTAGCAACTAAAGCTAGTGATTTAAAATCTATCTTAATAGGTGGGCTATTGTACAACTCAGCTACAGGTGTTGTTGCTACAAATCCGCAATCTAAAAAAGCCCAAAAAACCATGAAAGATGGTGCAAATAAAGTTCAATCTTTTTTTAAAAAGTTAAAAAAAGAATCATCTTCTACTTGTAATAATATTGCACCTCAAGTTGTAAAGTTTATTAAAGTTTCATCATATATGCATGATAAAGCTATAAACAATAGTTTATTCTCAAAGAATGATATTAAAAATTCTTTAAAATCATGGAGAGAAGTTAAATTTAAAATAATGCCACAATTAAAACAGATAAATAAAAACTTAACAATAAGTAATAAAAATTATGATAATTTACTTCAAAGTATGTTAATAGAATCAATTGTAGCAATACTAATTATTGCACTTATTACATCTTTTTTATCATTTTTTATTGCTATGAGTGTTAAAAGACCTCTAGTAAAATTAACTAATTCTGTTATAGCTATGATAAAATTTTCTAGTGCAGATCAAAAAATAGAGATAGAGTCAAATGATGAAACAGGACAGTTAGCATCTCATTTTAATGATTATTTACAAAAATTAAGAGATACAGCAGCGAAAGATCAACAAATAGTTGAAGAGGTAGATAAAGCTATTCAGATGGCTAGAGCAGGTTTCTTTGTATATACTGTAACTGCCGAAACAGATAACAGAACAACAAATGATTTAAAAAATTCTGTAAATGATATGATAATGGACTTAGGTCAAAAATTTAATGAAATTGACAAAGCTTTAATAAGCTATGGTAATGCTAATTTTGATTATAAATTTAACATTGAAAATATAAGTGGAACACTTGGCTCTATTGTATTTGGAACTAAAGCAATAGGTAGTAATATATCTGAACTTTTAGCAACGATTATGATAAGTGGAGAGCAACTATCAAAGAATATTGATATATTATCAACATCTGCAAACTCTTTATCTGACTCTGCAAATGCACAAGCAGCATCTTTAGAAGAGACTGCCGCAGCAGTTGAAGAGATATCAAGTAATATAAAAAGTAGTTCCAAGAATGTCACTAAAATGTCAGCTTTATCTACAGAGGTTACAGCATCTGCAACTTCTGGACAAAACCTAGCTTCCCAAACAGCTAAATCTATGGATGATATTAATCATGAAGTAAATGCAATATCTGAAGCAATTGGTGTTATAGACCAAATTGCATTTCAAACAAATATACTTTCACTAAATGCTGCAGTTGAAGCAGCAACAGCAGGTGAAGCAGGTAAAGGTTTTGCAGTAGTTGCTCAAGAGGTTAGAAATTTAGCAGCAAGATCGGCAGATGCAGCAAATGAGATAAAAACACTTGTAGACTCAGCAAATATCAAAGCAAATCAAGGTAAAAAAATAGCAGATGAGATGATTTCTGGATATAGTAAATTAAATGATAAAATATCTCAAAATAAAGAGATGATTGATATGGTTTCATTAGCTTCTAATGAACAAACTAAAGGTATATCTCAAATAAATGATGCAATAAATATACTAGATAAAAATACACAAGAAAATGCTAGTGATGCTACAAATATAGGTACTTTATCAAAAGAAGTAGAGTCACTTTCTCAAAGACTATTAAGTGTATCTAACAATGCAAAATATAGAGAAGAAGCAAGATCACAAGTTTGTGATGTAGATATGGTTTATAAATTAAATAAACTAAAACTAGATCATTTACATTTTAAAACATCTAATTTTGCAAAGTTAAATGAAAGAACAACTTTTAAAGTTCCTACTGAAAATGAATGTGAATTAGCTAAATGGATTAAAGATCAAGAAAATCAAGGATTAGAATACACAAAATCTGCTAATTGGAAAGAATTAAATGATGCTCATGCTTTAGTTCATAGTGGCGTTCAGAAATATATAGATCAAAATGCAGCTCTTGATTCAAATAATCATCTTCTTAAAACAGGTAATGATATAGAACATGCAACTGGAAGAGTATTTGTTGCATTAAATATTGTAAAAAAAGAAAACTGTACATTACAAAATAAATAAAGGAAATAAAAATAATGAATAAAAAAATAGCAATAATAGATGATGAGCAAGATATTTTAAATATTTTAAGTAAATTTTTAAGTAGAAGTGAAAAATTTGATATAGATGTTTTTACAAATCCACAATCAGCATTAAGTATTGTAGAAAGTGGAAACTATGATCTTATACTTTTAGATATTATGATGCCACAAATGAGTGGTATTGAGTTTTTAACAGAGATAAAAAATTCATCATCTAATGCAAAAGTGATAATGATGACAGCATATTCAACTCAAGATAAAATGATAGATTGTGAAAAACTTGGTGCAGATGATTACCTTACTAAACCTTTTATAAGCTTACGAGATATTGAGAATAAAGTTTTAGATCAATTAAATTTATAAAATAGGTAACCATAAAATAGTGAAAAATAAAATAGTAAAGATTAAGCAAGAGATTTCAAAACAAGTTATTGGTCAAGAGGGTATGATAGATGCTCTACTAATAGGATTATTTACAAATGGACATATTTTACTTGAAGGTGTTCCAGGATTAGCTAAAACCACTACAATTAATGCTATGGCAAAATCATTAAATATAAATTTTAAAAGAGTTCAATTTACCCCTGATTTACTTCCATCTGATATAATTGGAGCTCAAATATATGATATGAAAAGTGGTGATTTTAAGATAAAGCATGGACCAATTTTCACAAATTTATTACTTGCAGATGAGATAAATAGAGCACCTGCAAAAGTTCAATCTGCTCTTTTAGAAGTTATGCAAGAGAGACAAGTAACTATTGGTGAAACTACTTATAAAATAGATAAACCTTTTTTAGTTTTAGCCACACAAAATCCTGTAGAACAAGAAGGTGCATATAATTTACCAGAAGCTCAACTTGATAGATTTATGTTTAAAATAGTTGTAGGATACAATACTAAAGAAGAGGAATATCTTATAGCATTAAAAGCTGCAAATAATACATTTGAAACAATAAATGCTATTTTAAATAAAGATGATATAGAAATTATAAAAGAAGAGATTAAAGATATTCATATAGATAAAGAACTAGAAGAATATATTGTTGATATTATTTTTGCAACGAGAACCCCTAAAGATTATGGATTAGATGAGTTGTCTCAATATATAGAATTTGGAGCAAGTCCAAGGGCAACAATAGATATGTTTAAAGCAGTAAAAGCAAGAGCTTATTTGCGTGGAAATGATTATGTCAATCCATTAGATATTGCATTGTGTATTAAAGATGTTTTAAGACATAGAATAATACTTAGCTATGAAGCACAAGCAAGCGATATAACTACAGATCAAATTATTCAAACTATACTAGAAAAAATAGCTGTACCATAAACAAAGATTTATAATATAGATAATATAAATGTACCTGGGTATAAAATAACATTTATATATCTAAGTATATTATTATATTCCATATTATAAGGAACAAAAGATGATATATCTTCATTATTATCTATCTTTCTACATAAATTTAATCTAAAACTTATATCTACAAATTTTAAAACTATTATTGTATTCATTAAAAATCCATAATTATTAAATATAATTGCCAAATATATAGCAAATATAAAAGTAGGATTTAATATAAAAAATAAAAAAATATTTTTATTATATATTTGATAATTATTTTTAATAACACCATAAAAATCATTAGCTTTTTGCCAATTTGATTCAAATATTTCTAATGAAATAAATATAATAAGTAAAAGTAAAAGAGTAATCAAATGTAGTTATTTAAAAAGTAGAGATAAACTCTACTTTTTATTAAGATTCAGTACTGAACTGAACTTTTTTATTTCTATGAATTCCTGTTCCTACTGGTATAGTTCTACCAATAACAACATTTTCTTTAAGATCTGTAAGAAGATCCATTTTAGCACTAATTGCAGCTTCAGTTAAAACTTTTGTAGTTTCCTGGAATGATGCAGCAGAGATAATAGAATCAGATGTAACAGCAGCTCTTGTGATACCAAGTAAAACTGGCTCAGCAAGTGCAGGTTCTCCACCTATTTTTATTATTCTTTCGTTTTCTAAAATAAATCTTTTTTTAGAAACCATATCACCCAGAACAAAATTTGTATTACCTGGATCTTTAATATTAACTTGTCTTAACATTTGAGATAAAATAACTTCAATATGTTTATCAGCAATACTTACACCTTGACCACGATATACACCTTGAACTTCAGATACAATAAATTCATTTAATGCTTTTGCACCTAGAATTTTTAGAATATCATGAGAAGCAATTTGACCATCAGTTAATTTCTCACCAGCATGAACAAACTCACCTTCTCTTACTAAAATATTTCTATCTTTTTGAATTAAAAATTCATCTTTATTACCTTGATTATCAGTGATAATTAATCTTTGTTTATTTCTAAGTGGTTTACCAAAACTCACAACACCATCAAATGTAGCAAGAACTGATATATTTTTAGGTCGTCTTGCTTCAAAAAGTTCAGAAACTCTTGGAAGACCTCCCGTAATATCTGATGACTTAGAAACGGCTTTTGGTGTTTTACCAATAATATCTGCTATATTAATCTCATCACCTTCACTTACAAATAAAGATGTTTTAGGTTCAAGAACATAAGTTATACTCTCATCATCTTTACCTTTTACAATAATAGATGGTTTATAATTTGCAGGAATATATTCATTTACAACTAATTTAGATGTACCTGTTAATTCATCATACGCTTCACTTACTGTTATACCAGAAATAATATCTTCAAATACAACTTTACCAGCTTCCTGAGCTATAGTTGGATTTGCATAAGGATCCCATTCTGCAATTACTACATGTGATTCATCTTTTGGTTTTGCAATTATTGTTTCTGATTCTACTACAGAATCATCATTTATTGCAATTACTGAATCTCTTGAAATATAATATCTTGCAGCTTCTCTATCTTCACCATCTACAACAACAGCAAATAAACCTTTAGCAGTTATAATATCACCAATTTTAACATCTTTTACTCTTTCTAAATAATCACCTGTTAATTTAAAAAATTTAACATTTCCTTTAGATCCAGCTTTTATAGTTCTTGTTACTGGTGCTCCATCTTCAACTTTTAATACTGAAGCATAAGGTATTCTTGAAGGAACATTCCAACCATCTTTAATAACCTCTACAATAGAATCTGATTCATCAACTATTTCACCATCTTTATATGGAATATATAATTTACCATCAATTTTACCACTAACTCCTGCAAGTTCATTAGGTTTTGCAACATCACTTTTTCTGAAATAATATTTTTTAGTATCATCTGAACTAACTACAGAAATAATAACTTCTTCATGAGTATTTTCGACACTAACTGTACCTTTAAATGGTGCATTAATTTTAGGCTCTACAAGTAAAATACCTGCATTTCTTCTATTTGCAATAATTTGTTCACCAGCATTATTAGTATATGTTTTAATATTGTAGTATCTTACAAATCCCTCTTTTGTAGCTTTTAATTCTTTTTCTGCTTGTGTAGCAGAAGCAGTACCACCAACATGGAATGTTCTTAGCGTAAGCTGTGTTCCTGGCTCACCAATTGATTGTGCTGCAAGAACTCCAACTGCTTCACCTGGATTAGCTTTTCTTTGCTCACCAAGATTTAAACCATAACATTTAGCACATAAAGTATTTTTAGCTTTACATGTAAGTGGTGTTCTTATTACAACTGATTTCACACCAGCTTCTGACACAACTTTAGCATTTTCTTCTGTTATTAAAGTTCCCTCTTGAAATAAAATTTCATTTGAAATTGGATCAACAATATTAGCAGCTATTACTCTACCTGTAATTCTCTCTTCTAGTGTTTCTATTAATTCATTTCCATCAACAATATCAGAAATTTCTATACCTTCATGTGTTCCACAATCTTCAAGATCGATTCTAACATTTTGAGAAACATCAATAAGTTTTCTTGTTAAGTATCCAGCATTCGCAGTTTTAAGTGCAGTATCCGCAAGTCCTTTTCTAGCACCATGAGTAGAGATAAAATACTCTAAAACATTTAATCCCTCTCTAAAGTTAGAAAGAATTGGTGTCTCAATAATAGAACCATCAGGCTTAGCCATAAGACCCCTCATACCTGCAAGCTGTCTTATCTGTGCAGAACTACCTCTAGCCCCAGAATCAGCCATCATATAAATAGAGTTAAATCCATCTTTATCAGCTTTAACTAAATCCATCATCTCAACACCAAGTTTATTGTTAAGAACTGTCCAAATATCAATAATTTTATTGTATCTTTCTTGCTCTGTTAAAAGACCTTGATTGAATTGTTTTTGAACTTCAATAACATCTTTTTTACCTTTTGCAACTAAGCCCTCTTTTGAATCTGGAATTCTAATATCATCAATAGAGATAGAAATACCAGCAGTTGTAGCATATTTAAATCCAAGATTTTTTAAGTTATCTAAAAATTTTGGTGTTACTTTATATCCACCATGCTTGTAAATATAATCAACTAATGCACCAATATCTTTTTTCTTTAAAATCTTATTCCAATAAGATAAAGGAACAAAATCAGGTAAAATATCATGAATAATTAATCTTCCTGCTGTTGTTGTAATAAGTTGGTTATCAATAACTGTTCTTATTTTTGCATGAATATCAACTTTTTTAAGTTCTAGTGCAATTCTTACTTCATTTAAGTTTGAAAATATTTTATGCTCACCTGCTACACCATCTTTTTCTAATGATAGATAATATATACCTAAAATCATATCTTGTGATGGAACCGCAATAGCTCTACCAGATGCTGGTAAAAGTATATTCATTGAACTCATCATAAGAACTTTTGCTTCTGCAATAGCTTCTTGAGATAATGGAACATGCACAGCCATTTGATCCCCATCAAAATCGGCATTAAATGCAGAACAAACTAATGGATGTAACTGTATAGCTTTACCATCAATTAGAACAGGATTAAATGCTTGAATTGAAAGTTTATGTAGAGTTGGAGCTCTGTTTAATAATACAGGATAATCTTCAACAATTTCTGCCAAACATTCCCAAACTTCGTTTGTTTCTGATTCTATTAATCTTTTAGCAGATTTTAAAGTTGTTGAGTAACCTCTCTCTTCTAGTTTAGCCATTAAATGTGGTTTAAATAACTCTAAAGCCATTTTTTTAGGAATACCACATTGATCCATATTTAAATTAGGTCCAACAACAATTACAGATCTACCAGAAAAATCAACTCTTTTTCCAAGAAGATTTTGTCTAAATCGACCTTGTTTACCTTTAATGATTTCAGATAATGATTTAAGAGGTCTTTTATTTGCACCTTTTACTGCATTTGCAGTTTTAGCATTATCAAATAAAGCATCAACAGCTTCTTGAAGCATTCTCATCTCATTTCTGATAATAATTTCAGGAGCATCAAGTTCAGTTAATCTTTTAAGTCTATTATTTCTGTTTATAACTCTTCTGTATAAATCATTTACATCAGATACTGCAAACTTACCACCGTCAAGTGCAACAAGAGGTCTTAAATCTGGTGGAAGTACTGGTAAAACAGTTAACATCATCCACTCAGGTCTATTTCCACTATTAATAAAATTTTCTACAACTTTAAGTCTTTTTACAAGTGTTTTTTTCTTAGCTTCTGATTTTGTTGCACCCATTGCATCTTTTAATGAATTTAATAAATCAACTAAATCTAACCCTTTAAGTAGATTTTGAACAATTTTTCCACCCATATTTGCTTCAAAACCAGTATGCTCATAGTTTTCAAAAATACTTCTATATTGTTCTTCATTTAAAATATCAAATTTTTGAACAGCTTTTGAACTTTCACTATCATAAAATGCTTCACCAGGATTAGATACAATATATGCTTCGTAGTAAAGAACTCTTTCTAAATCTTTTAGTTTTACACCTAAAAGTGTTCCCACTCTTGATGGAAGTGAACTTACCATCCAAATATGAGCTACAGGAGCTACTAAATCAATATGTCCCATTCTATGTCGTCTTACTTTAGATGATGTTACTTCAACACCACATTTTTCACAAACAACACCTTTATATCTCATCTTTTTGTATTTACCACAAATACA
>Ga0164318_10003474_pt1 | contig 14924 bp, 16 predicted proteins | sample GuaBasSedimGuay9_FD_113734 | JGI IMG/M metagenome (GOLD analysis project Ga0164318, IMG submission 113734) | Subseafloor sediment microbial communities from Guaymas Basin, Gulf of California, Mexico - Guay9, Core 4571-4, 0-3 cm | ecosystem: Environmental > Aquatic > Marine > Hydrothermal vents...
AGGGGTCAGTGAATCTCTTTTTTTTAAAAAAGCCTTTCTTATTTCATTCTTTTCGTTCATGCTATAGGTCTAATATTTCTTCGATGAGGGAAAGCAACCCATAGATATCTTGAACTTGTGTATCCCCCATGTGCGCTATTCTAAACGTTTTTTCTTTTAATTCCCCATAGCCATTGGAAATACGTACATAATGCTTTGCTAACTCTTCATTCAATTCCTTTACAGATATACCTCTCGTATTTTTTATACAGGTGAGGGTTTTTGATTCATACCCTTTCTCCGGATAAATATCAAAGTACTTCCTTGCCCAGTTTTGAACGATGTGAGCCATTCTTTCATGGCGTGCAAACCTATTTTCCAGTCCTTCTTTTTCCAGAATGAAATCCATCTGTGCATTTAATGCAAAAATTTGTGATATAGCAGGAGTAACTCTGGTCTGATTCTTTAAATGGTACTTATAAATCAAGGGGAGATTGAAATAATAACTTCTCTTCTCCACCTCTTCAGCCCTCTTCAGCAAGCGCTCGCTCACAGAGGCAACTGTAATTCCAGATGGTAATGAAAAACATTTTTGAACACCTGCAAGGCACATATCAATTCCCAGCTTATCAACCTCTATTTTCACTCCAGCCATTGCAGAGACAGCATCAACAAAAAACAAAACATCAGGATAATTTTTTACAACATTTGCAATCTCTTCCAATGGATTCATTAATCCTGTTGAGGTTTCATTGAAAACCAAAGTTACTGCATCATACTCTCCTGTCTCCAATTTTTCCTCAACCATGTCTGCCTTTATCGCTTTGTCCCATTCAATACTGAGGACATCGCAGGGAACTCCATTCATCTCCGTTATTTTATTCCATCTTTTTGAAAAGGCTCCGTTTACCAAATTCAGGCATTTCTTTTTTACACCATTGGTTACCGCCGCCTCCATAGCTCCTGTGGAAGAGGATGTAAATAAAAAGACAGGATTTTGAGTATACAGCAATTTCTGAAGCTTTGGTTGCAGTTCCGCATACAAATCAGAAAATTCTTTGGAGCGGTGGTGGATTTGAGGTGTTGCCATAGTTTGCAACATCTCTGACCTTACTTCAGTCGGACCTGGGGTAAATAATCTTTGATGCATGCGAGGATATAAAAATTTCTTACTTAAACTTTTTGAGGTGGCTCTTATTTTGAGTATGTTAAAAATGGAGCGAAATAAATTTCGTATCCATATGGTGGTGAGAATATGCAATGTTCCGCAAATCCTTAACAACTTCTCACCACAGGAAAGAATATCAACCTAAATCATTCATTGCACCTATTTATCCATCTCAACCTTTCGCACGAACGTTGGCATTCATGATAAAATAACTTACATTGAGAGATAAGGAAGGGGTAAAAATGATAATACAGTAGGTAAACTGAAACAGTCCCTCTAATTTTTATCTAAACCACTGAATATTTACTTCCTTGCAGTCTCCCCAAACCACGACATACAATCCCCATTTCTCAAAAATCCAATCTTTAAAAAATCCCTCAAAACCCGTAACGGTCACTATAGAGTTCATCCATCCGCCGAAGTTAAACTCTTGCACACCGTTTTTATCCGATATATAGAAAATTCCAGGGAGAAAAGGCTGTCTCCAAGAACGCAAAATAATTTCTTCCTCACTACAACTATCGACATGATATATGTTGGATATTATTTTGATAGTTGCATTGTAATATGTAACATCCCCACAAACTGCTTCCATGGTTGTTTTGCCTTCAACATTTTCTACAGTTGATGGTATGATGGAAGAAGTCAACAAAATACTTACAATACATATTATTATCTTCCAAATCACGCTTCTTCTCTGCATTAAAAATATTAAACTAAATTATATTTATAAAACTGTCTACCACCATTGAGTTACAGAATTAACACACCCAGTATGCACCATTCCTTATTTTTCAGAGGAAAGAGTCTATTTGCATCAGACCAACAACGCTATCAAAAAATCTATATTGGACGAGATGATACATAACCATATGCCCTTCAAAAAATCGAAACTCATGGAATTCCCTAGGGATGTAATTGTAGGGCATGGTGTAATTGATGAAATTGCAGATTTATGTAAAAAAGTCAGTATGGGAGATCATCCTTTAATTGTGCATGATGAAAAAACAAAAGAAATTGCAGGAAAAAGAATCATGGAATTGTTAAAAAATGAGGGTTATACCGTAGAAGATATTACAGTAGAGAGAGCAACAATGGAGGAAGTGGAGAGAGTAAAAAATCATGCAATGAAGTGGGGGGCTGAGTATTTAATTGCAGTTGGTGGGGGAAGCGTTATAGATATAACCAAACTTGCATCATTTAAATATGGTGTTCCGTTTATAAGCATCCCTACAGCAGCCTCTCATGATGGCATCGCATCACCTCAGGCATCGATAAAAGAAAATGCTGGCTCTTTATCGATAAAAGCAAGGTCTCCTGTTGCTGTATTGGCAGACACTGCCATCATTTCAAAAGCGCCGTATCGAATGCTTGCATCAGGATGTGCCGATGTAATCTCTAATTTAACGGCAATACTGGACTGGCAACTTGCATGGAGGTTGAAGAGGGAATATTATAGCTCATTTGCAGTTGCTTTGGCTGAAACAGCTGCTAGGCTGCTCATTGAGAGTGCTGAATTTATAAAACCAGGTATAGAGGAATCTTCATGGATTGCTGTAAAATCAATGATTGTTTCCGGTGTTGCCATGAGTGTTGCCAACTCATCCCGTCCGGCAAGCGGTGCAGAGCATATGTTTTCTCATGCTTTAGACCAAATTGCTCCTGGAAAAGCCTTGCACGGAGAGCAGTGTGGAGTGGGAGCAATAATGATGATGTATCTGCATGGAGGAGATTGGGAGAGCATTAAAGAAGCGCTAAGAGAAATAGGTGCCCCAACAACTGCCCGTGAGTTGGGAGTGAGTGAGGAAGAGATAATAGAAGCGTTGATGAGGGCGCATACGATAAGACCTGAGAGATACACCATTCTTGGAAAAGATGGATTGACTGAAGAAGCTGCTTTTCATTTAGTAAAAGCCACGGGAGTGGCATAGGTGAGAAAATGGCATTTGTTACATTAATAGGAAAGAATTTGGCAAAGGAAGGAAATGAGTTTGTATATGTGGGCATAACAAAAAAATGCCGCAATTGTAAATTGAAGACAGTATGCTCGAATTTGAAGGTTGGGAGGAGCTACAGAATCATCAAGGTAAGGGAAAAGGAGCACGCCTGCAGCCTCCATGAAGGAGGAGTGGTGGCTGTGGAAATAGAAAAATTGCCTTTTATGGCGGCAGTAAAAAAGGAGCAGGCGGAAGGAACAATTATATCCTTTCATGAAGAAGGGTGCGACAAAATTTCATGCAAGAACTACTCGCTCTGTAATCCTGGTGTGAATGAAAAGGAATATCAGATTATAGAGGTTATGGAAGACATAAAATGCCCTTTAGGGTATAAATTGAAGAAAGTGGTTTTGGATGACTAAATAGTAAATTATATATCTTCCATTTTATATCATTATTATGTTTAAATATAGCACCGTTTCAGTCCCAAAAGATTTGCATGACGAGATAAGAAGGTCTGTGGTGGAGAATCCAAGGTGGGGATACGCAAGTGTTGCAGAATTTTCTAAGGAAGCTATTATATTGAGGCTCAATGAATTGAGGAAAGAAATAGAGGATGAAGAGGCGAAGAAGAAGGAAATTAAAAAAAGGTTAAAGAAGATTAAAAAGGCTTTGCAGGACTAATTCCCAAACTTTTTTCCTTTTCTGCTATCATAAAACGTGTTTTTATAACTGTGTCGGAATTAAGGGAAATACTATCAATGCCACACTCCACCAGAAATTCAGCGAATTCAGGGAAATCAGAGGGAGCTTGCCCGCAAATGCCTATTTTCCTTCCGTGCTTCTTCGCAGCTTTTATTACTTGCTCTACCATTCTTTTGACTGCTTCATTCCTCTCATCAAAAAGATGAGCGATGAGGTCAGAGTCCCTGTCCAAGCCAAGAACCAGTTGTGTCAAATCGTTGGAACCAATGGAGAAACCATCAAATATCTGTGCGAATTTATCAGCAAGAATAACATTTGACGGAATTTCGCACATGACATATACCTCCAATCCATCTTTTCCTCTTTTCAATCCAAATTCTTCCATTGTTTTGATTACCATTTCTCCTTCCTCTGGCGTTCTGCAAAAAGGAATCATCGTCTTTATATTCATCAGCCCCATCTCATCCCTTGCTTTTTTTATTGCCTTGCATTCAAGTCCAAACGCATCCTTGAATTTTTTGTCATAATAGCGTGATGCCCCCCTCCATCCCAACATTGGATTGTTTTCGACTGGCTCATATAAATAGCCACCAACAAGACTTGCATATTCATTTGTTTTGAAATCTGACAAGCGTACAATAACTTCATTTGGATAAAAGCCGGCAGCAATTTTTCCTATGCCCATGGCAAGCTGCTCAATAAAAAATTCCACTTTGTTTTTATAGGCTGCAGTCCTCTTCTCTATCTCCTCAACAACTTCTGCTATTTTTTCATCATCCTTTGCTTTTTCCTTCAGCTTTTCATATTCTAGCAAGGCGAGAGGATGGATTCCAATGTGAGAGCTGATAATAAATTCTTCCCTTGCCAATCCAACACCGTCATTTGGTATCTGGCATTGCAAAAAAGCCTTCTCTGGTATTGCTGCATTCATCATTATCTTTGTCTTTGTTTTTGGCAAATTTTCTTTAGAAATTTGTTTAACTTCATAGGCAAGCATTCCCTCATACACTCTTCCAACACCTTCCGAGCAGTCTACAGTGATTTCATCTCCATTTTTTATCAATTTTGTTGCAGATCCTGTTCCTATGACCGCTGGTATACCTAATTCCCTGCTCACAATAGCAGCATGACACGTTCTCCCCCCTCTATTGGTTACGATGGCGGATGCAATTTTCATAATCGGCTCCCAGTCGGGATCTGTCATCTCTGTTACAAGCACCTCCCCTTTCTCAAAAGAGGATATTTCTTTTGTGCTATGGACAACCCTCGCCTTTCCTTGCCCTATTTTGCTTCCAATTGCCTCTCCTTCTATAATCACCTTTCCTTTTTCTTTGAGATGATATGTAAGCAGTTCTCCAATTTTTTTCTGAGAATGCACAGTTTCTGGCCTCGCTTGGACAATGAAAAGGTCTCCTGAAATCCCATCCTTTGCCCATTCTATATCCATCGGCATACCATAATGCTCCTCAATCTCACAAGCCCATTTTGCAAGCAACAAAATTTCATCATCAGATAAAATAAACATTTTCCTTTTCTCCTCTGGAACATCCTTCATCACCGTCCCTTCTTCCCCATAAACCATCATCTTCTTCTTTGTTCCCAACTTTTTTTCTACAATAGAGCGGAATCCCTTTTTCAATGTTGGTTTAAAAACATAAAATTGGTCAGGATTAACCAGTCCTTGAACAATTGTCTCTCCCAATCCCCATGAGCCAGTAATATATATAGCATTCTCAAAACCTGTTTCAGTATCTATAGAAAACATTACGCCTGAGCATGCAAGGTCGGAGCGAACCATTTTTTGAATTCCAACAGAAAGGTAGATATCGAGATGAGAAAAGCCATGGTCTTCTCTATAGGAGATAGCTCTGTCGGTAAAAAGAGAGGAAAAGCATTTCACAACATTCCTTAAAACATTTTCCTCTCCCCTTACATTCAAGTAAGTTTCTTGTTGTCCAGCAAATGATGCAGTTGGCAAATCCTCTGCGGTGGCGCTGCTCCTCACTGCAACATCCACGTTCTTCCCGTAAATTTCCTCCATTTTCCCGTAAGCTTTTCTTATCTCCAACTCAATTTCCTCAGGTAATGGAGTATTAAGGATTAGCTCCCTCAATTTTTCTCCTTTTTTTATGAGATTTTTGATATCCCTTGAATCGATTTCATGCAGAATTCTTTTTAGCTCTTCCGAAACTCCAGATTTTTCCAAAAATTTTTTGTAAGCGTATGCCGTAATTGCAAATCCATCTGGTACTTGTATTCCCTTTGACGATAGATTTTGATACATCTCACCTAAAGAAGCATTTTTCCCACCAACCAGTGCAACATCATCTGCATTAATTTCATCAAACCAGAGAACGTATTTCCTCCCCTTTTCGCTCATCGACATAGAATCAAATGTTGATATTAAAATTTGCTGGGATGGAAAGCGACCAGTAATTTTATAAAGGAAAAAGGAATGTAGGCGACGACATGGCGAGAAAACCAGCAAGAATGTATAGGGATATAAGAGGACGTCCTTCAACAAGGAAAGAATACATGGGAGGTGTTCCAGCCCCTCGTATAACCCAATTTGATCTTGGAAACGTAAACATGGACTTTCCAGTCTCCATTTCATTAGTCATAGAAGAGCAATGTCAAATCCTCCATCGTGCTTTGGAAGCAGCCCGTATCGCAGCAAACAGATACATAATGAAAAAGGCTGGCAGACTCAACTACCATCTAAAGATACGCGTTTATCCCCATGTTGTAGTTAGAGAGAATAAGCAGGCTACAGGAGCAGGGGCAGACAGGGTTTCTCAGGGAATGCGAAAGGCTTACGGGAAGGCAGTTGGGACAGCTGCAAGGGTTCACGCAGGGCAGAAAATTATGACAATAAGGACTACTGAAGATAACATAGAGCATGCAAAAGCAGCTTTAAAAAGGGCGACAGCAAAAATTCCCTCTCCATGCAGAATAGAATTCGATACACCAGCATGATTGTCAATGCACAGCAAGGTTTTTGTATCAAAATCTGTTTACTTTTTGAGAGATATGCTTGAAAATGAAGGAAATTTGCAGGGGGAAAATATTCTCTTTGGCAGAGTCGAGTCAGAATTCAATTTGCTGGAGAGGCATATAAAAATGCTGAAGATAATAATGGATGAAGGGCCAATCGGCATAATAAAACTTTCAGAAAAGACAAAATTTCCTCAACACAAAGTGAGATATTCCCTTCGTGTATTGGAAGAGGAAGGTCTCATACAACCATCTCCAAGAGGAGCAGTGGTAACAGATAAAACATATGAATTTATCATCTGGCTCAAAAATTTACTTTACGAATTAGAAGAAAGAATAAGAGAGATAAAAAAATCCCTTTAAAGCCGCGGTAGCTCAGTTTGGGAGAGCGCCAGACTGAAGATCTGGAAGTCGAGGGTTCAAGCCCCTCCCGCGGCATTTTTGCCCATGAAAAAAAATATTGTTTCGATGCTGTCCGTTGCAGATTCATTTACCATTCTCAATGGTCTCTTCGGACTTTTTTCCATATTTTTCATTTTTAATGAAAAAATGCGGATAGCATTTACCCTTATTCTTCTTGCCGCTCTTGCAGATGGAATGGATGGAATTATGGCGAGAAAATATGGAAGCTTTTTAGGCAAATATATGGATGAATTTTCTGATATTATCTCCTTTTGTGTTGCTCCAGCTATTATGGTATTTTGGAAATATTCTGTAACAGCAGATGATGGAATGGACATGCTCACTCTCATTGCATGCAGTGTTTTTCTTATTGGGGGAATGCTCCACCTTATTAGATACCACATCGGCAAAGAAGATTACTTTGTTGGCATCACCACTCCTGCTTCAGCAATAATAATAATTTCTCTCTCCTTTCTTTCATTTCCTCAGTGGGTCATTATCATTTCACTTTTTATCCTTACAACTTTAATGGTTGCAGACATCCCTTATTCAAGGATAGAAGGAATTTTTTCCATACCAGCTGTCATTCTTATTTTCCTCGCAATTATTTTCGCAGAAAAATATTCTGTTTATTCCCTCCTTGCAGGAACATTAATATATGTCATTGGAGGTCCATTTTATGCCATTAAACATAGTAGGAAGAATTCTGGAAGAAAGTAAGGTCTATATTATCCCAATCATCAAAATCATTTCTTCCATGGGTTCCATCTGAATAATCTATGAGGGAGAAAGAATATCGATAGTTGAGGCAGCTTTTGTAATTTGCATAAACCCACCATCCCTTAAGCCAGAGAGCATTACAGCTTTCATTATCAATTCCATCAAATGTATATTCAAATAAACCAAGATTATGACCAAGTTCATGCATGAAAAGGCTTGCCATTGAAATTTCTCTATCCCTTTCCTTTATCCTCCAGTTTCTTATATATTGTACAGCAAGAACAAATGAGTCCAGATTATCCCATGCTTGAAATGAATGTCCTCCTCTGGTAGTAGCGCTATAAGAGCAAAGAAGAACATAGTGAAATACTCCTTTCCTTGGATTCTGTGTGCTGTTATGCAGGAAATATCGCCAATAAATTTCATTTGTTTCATTATAAGTAATTCTTTCCTTGTAAGGAATTTCTTCCCCTCCACCCATACAACCATCATCAATGTGCAACATGATATTATGGCGAGCAAAAGCGGTATTCAACATCTCTTTTGATTTTTCTGGCAAAACATAAGGCTTGCTGAATTTATTTTTAGCTGCCATATGGTCAACTTCTATGAAAATGTCCTTGCGATAGGGATCAGAAAGCCACCTTGATGTCTCCCACTCCTCAATATTCTCTATACCATCCTTGTCTGGATCAAGTTTTGCATGGTTTTCATAAATAAATGGATTATATCCCCACTTATCCTCCCATTCTATGGGAATGCCATCATTATCAAAGTCCTTTCCACTATCATTTATTTTTGGATTAGTATGATAAAGGAATGTTTCCTCCCAGTAAGTCAATCCATCTCCATCATAATCATTGAATGAAACATCAAACCATAATTCATATTCTCCCTCCAGCACATGACCATACCCATCGTCATCGCCCAAATAATCGCATCCAAACCATTCTCCTCTCTCTAGGTTATATACCAAATCTACTTGCAAGCATAATTTCTTTATCAGTCCTTTTTTCCAAATTTTAATAACTATGGGAATATTCTCTTTATCATCTGGAATGTTCTGTGTGGCTTTCCATCTTGGCTGCACATCAAATCCATTCCATATTCCACTTTCCTTTTCCTTTCCATTGATATCGACAGATGCAAAAAAGTTTTCTTCTTTTACGTCAATGTTTCTTATGCGTAAAATATGCACGCTCAATTTTAAATCAACTAAAGGGTCCCAGTCGTTTAGTTGCATATTGCTTACATTACTTCCAACATAAATTGATGGCTCACTTTGTTTATATTTTTTACTTTCTTCCTTTATCTCCACTTCCTTTAAATTTAAAGGCTTGAGAAGCCATGGGATGTAGGAGACTTTACTAGCTAATGTTGTTAATCTATCACCTTTTCCTTTGGGACCAATCATGGCTCCCCAGTAATTGTAGCGGGCATTTGAAAAAGAGAATTTGGCATATATTCCATACATATGGTTCCCTTCAATATTGTTAAAATTTATTTTATCCAAATTGCATTTCTCCAAGGAAATGCCATATCTATTATGAAGGATGTTGCATCTGTATATTTTATTTGCTCTGCAATTTTCCATTTTTATACCAAAACGGCTTTTGGATATGTAACAGTTGCTTACGCTGTTTCCGACACAATCTACGAGGCGCAAAGACCATACATTATGGTGGAGGGTTGTATTCCCTATTTTATTTGAATCAGATGATATCAAAAAAATGCCTCCTTCATTGCCGCTGTTTTTGTAAACACTGCACCCCTCTATTTCATTTTTTGATGATTTTTCCAGATACATTCCAATTCCATTGGTATGTGCCTCGCATCCTTCTATTTTATTCTCAGATGAATCGTAAAGCCCAATTCCCATACCATTTTTATAAAAAATGCAATTCTTTATTTCATTTTTATTCGCTTTTATGATAACTCCTTCACCATTTTCGTAAATCGTGCAGTTCTGTATTTTATTTCCATTACCTCTTATCAAAATTCCATTTCTGGAGTATGCTACGGAACAATTCTGTATTTTATTTTTCTTGGATTTTATAAAAATGAGGGCATCATTCTTTCCCCCTCCCCCATTTTTGATGGTAAGGTTTGATATTTTAACTTCTGATGCCAATATTTTTACTGCCGTTTTGTTAAATCCAGCATCTATAATTGTTGAATTCCTGGAAGTCCCAATCAATGAAACACTTTTGTTTATAATTATATGCTCATGATATACTCCCCCCTCAATAAAAATAACATCTCCATCATTTGCATCATTTATTGCATCTTGAATACTCTTATAGCCTCCGTCTCCAACATACAAAGTTTTTCCCTTTGCCTTTTCAAAAGATACAATTTCAATACTGGCTAAGAAAAGAATGACAAATACTGCAAATGCTATTTTCCTCCTCATACCATACTTAAAATAAAAAAAGTATTTAAAAATTGGCATGGGAGGCGTAAATTAAATGACAATAGGATATGTTAGGTAAGCATGTCAATGGCGAAAAGTGCCACCCCATCAATAGAAATATGTAATAACCTATCTTTTGGCTCAGTGATGAAGTAGCCAATATAGCCAACAAGCGTTATACTTTGATTTCCTGTAATGGTGAAACATTTATTAGGGTTAAGAAGGGAATAGATTTTTACATTCCCATCATTCCAAAAATTGATTGTAGAAACTGCAATGGATCCAAAGCCGTGAAAAGTAGCGCCCATGAGCCACCATATAAATCTTCCAGTTCCATTTGCAGTAATATGGCATAAAAACATTTTTTCTGTTAATGAGCTTTCTTGCAGATTTCTTACATGTCCAGCGTCAATTTTTGCCAAAGGAAGCACTGTAAAAATAAAAAGTGCTATTACACAAATAGACAATAATTTTTTCCTCATTCTACCACCAATTTATAATAGATATTGCCATATTAAGTTTTTTCACACCTCTCCAAGCATCTCAAACTCCAGTAAATATTAAATATTGTATCTACATTTATGTCGCTACTTATGGCTGATGAAAAGGAAAAAGAAGACTTCAAATACATTGTGCGCCTTGCGGCGACAGATGTTAATGGCAACAAGCCAGTGAGATATGCTTTAACGCAGATAAAGGGAATAGGAAATTCCCTGGCAACTGTCATTGCAGACGTAGCTGGTGTAGATAGAAACATCAGAATTGGAAAATTGTCCGATGAAGAAATAAGTAAATTGGATGAGACCATAGCGTCCATACAGGAATGGGCTCCACCTTGGATGAGAAATAGAAGGAGAGATAGAGAGACAGGTAACGATCTGCATCTAATAGGGGCTGAGATAGATTTGAAGAGGAGAGAGGACATTAATTTGCTGAAGAAGATAAGGGCATATCGTGGAATAAGACACGAGAAAGGATTGCCAGTAAGAGGACAAAGGACGAGGTCAAATAAGCGCTCTGGTTTGACTGTTGGAGTTTCTAGGAAAAGGTTGAGGAAGTGATGATAGATGGGAGACCCTAAATTTTCAAGAAAGAAATATGAGACGCCCTCACATCCATGGGAAGCAGAGCGTATAGAGAGGGAGAGAGAGCTATTGCTAAAATATGGATTGAAAAATAAGAGGGAAATATGGAAAGCTGAGACTTTTTTGAGGAGAATTAGGGGGCAGGCAAGAAGGCTTTTTGCAAGAGAAGGAGAAAAACAGGCTGAGAAGGAGAAGGAAGATTTATTAAAAAGGCTGGCAAAGCTTGGCATTCTGCCTCCAGAGGCAAAAATTGATGATGTTTTGGCTTTGACACTGGAGGACATACTCGGGCGAAGATTGCAGACAATGGTATATCTACGCGGTTTAGCAAATACAGCAAAACAGGCAAGACAACTTATAATCCATGGACATATTGCAATTAATGGAAAAAGAATTAGAGTTCCATCGTATATGGTAAGGAAAAGTGAAGAGGATATGATTACTTATGCACCTTCCTCTCCTTTGGTTGATGAAATGCACCCAATGAGGCCACAAGCAAAGGCAGAAATAAAAAAGGAGGCATAAGATGGGAAAATGGGGAATTGCACATATTTTTGCATCTCACAACAACACCATCATTACAGTAACAGATTTAACAGGAGCGGAGACCTTGGCTAAATGCTCTGGTGGTATGATTGTAAAGTCAGATAAGGATGAGCCATCACCATATGCTGCAATGCAAGCTGCTCAGAGGGTTGCAGAGGAGCTAAAAGAAAAAGGCGTTGACTCCATTCATATAAAGGTGAGGGGCATAGGAAGAGGACGTTCAAAAAGCCCGGGACCAGGGGCTCAGGCAGCAATAAGGGCACTTGCAAGAGCAGGTTTGAGAATAGGAAGGATTGAGGATGTCACTCCTGTGCCTCATGATGGATGCCGTGAGAAAGGTGGAAAGAGAGGAAGAAGGGTATGAAGATAAAGATTTTGGAAGAGAATGAAACCTTCATGAAAGTTATTATTGAAGATACTAACCCTCAGTTTGTAAATGCAATAAGGAGGACTTTGTTAGCTGATGTGCCCAAGCTTGCGATAGAAAATGTTACCATTTATGATAACACTTCTGCCCTTTTTGATGAAATTATTGCCCATCGCCTTTCCCTTATTCCTCTTCCAACAGATTTAGATTTGTTGGTTAGAAGGAAAGAATGCAGTTGTAAGGGTGAGGGATGTCCAAGTTGCACAGTCCATTATACTTTAAGCAAGGAAGGAGAATGCACTGTATATTCTGGAGATTTAAAGGCAGAAGAATCATCATGGAATGTGAAGGATGAAAATATACCAATAGTAAGGCTATTAAAAAATCAGCGCCTAATTCTGGAAGCAGAAGCAGAGCTTGGCAGCGGGAAGGATCATGCAAAATGGCAGGCAATTTGTGGCGGTGGTTATACTTACTACCCTATGATAAAAATAACTGAGGAATGCAATGCATGTATGGAATGCGTTAATTCATGTCCCAGGAATATTTTAAAAGCAAAAAAGAAAAAAGTTGTGATTGATAAATTAGAGGAATGCATTTTATGTAAGACATGCCAAGAAGTTTGTGGAAGAAATGCAATTTCAGTTTCTGGAGACCCAACAAAAATAATTTTTCATTTTGAAACAGATGGCTCATTATCTGCCAGAAAGGCTTTTCTGGAAGCATTGAACATTTTATACAAAAAATATGATGAATTGGAAAAGGTTCTTTAATTATTCCTGCTGAATGGGAGAGCGCCAGTCCCAGCCAACGGTCCTTTTCCCAATTTTTGGGATTAGAGGAAGGCGCCTTTTATGCTCTGTTCTTTTCCTCATATTTTTTATCCTTTTAACCTCACTTTCATCCACCTCTGCCATCTTTGCTATCGATGCAATAGGCATCTTTTGTTCCAATCCATATAAAATTTTATCCAATTTTTCATAGGATATTCCCAACTCTTTTTCATCTGTTTGCCCTTTCCATAGACCTGCGGTTGGAGGTTTTTTGATTATGACTTCGGGTATCTCAAGGTATTCTGCCAGCTTATAAACCTGAGTTTTGTAAATATCACCAATGGGCATTATATCGCTTCCTCCATCTCCATATTTGGTAAAATATCCTATCAAAAGCTCCGTTTTATTTGATGTTCCGCAAACCAAGCTGTTTTTTGCGTTAGCTTCTTCATAAAGCAAAAGCATACGAAAACGTGCTTTTATATTTCCCAAAGTTATTTCATCTATTTCATGCTTGCATACTTTTCTAATGGAATGAATGAGAGGTGAAATATCTATGGTTTCATAAGTTATATTCAATTCATTTGCTATGAGGGTTGCATGCTCAAAGTCTTCCAAAGGTGTTGACAACTCTGGCAAGAATAGGGCATGGATATTTTCTTTACCTAAAGCTAGGGTGGCAAGCTTTGCAACAACTGCTGAATCTATACCTCCTGACAAGCCAATGATGACACTTTTTTTATTCGCATTTTCTACATAAGTTCTAATGAATTCCACTATAATTTCTGTTGTTTCTTCTGGATCAATTTCCAGCATATGAATAATGTTATATGTAGCAACAATATATCCTTTGGGGTTAGCATGAAGATTTGCATAGTAAGTGCAAAGCCCAGAGTAGGCAGCAAGAAAAAAAATTTGGATAAAATTGAGAAGTATATCTCACAAGAAAAGGCAGATATGTATGTCTTTGGTGAGCTGTTCCTAACGGGTTATTTTTGTAGGGATGATATAAGAGATGTGGCAGAGGATAGTAATGGCGAGTCAATAAAAAGATTGAAAAAAATGGCTAAAGAGCATGATTGTTATATCATATGCGGTGCCCCCTTAAAAGAAAGGGAAGGTATTATCTCCAACTCTGCCATTTTGATTCATCCAAATGGTAAGTTAGATGCTTACCGTAAAACATTCCTTGCAAACTTTGGACCTTTTGAAGAAAGATTTTATTTTTTAGCAGAGAACAATTTACCTGTCTTTGAGACAAGATATGGAAAAATTGGTATATGCATTTGTTATGACATTTTTTTCCCTGAATTGGTGAAAGGCTTGGCTCTACAAGGAGCTGATTTAATCGTATGCATCTCTGCCTCACCTTCTGTAACAAGAAAATTTTTTGAGAAAGTTTTGCCTGCAAGAGCGATAGAAAATACTGTCTTTGTGGCATATGCAAATTTAGTTGGAAGCCAGGAGAATCTAGTTTTTTGGGGGGGCGGACAAATTTACAATCCAATGGGGGAATTGATGGCAAGAGGGGATTATTTAAAGGAGGGGTACGTGGTAGCAAACATTGATTTCAGCCTATTGGAAAATGCAAGAGCATCAAGACCAACAATAAGAGATACAAAAGCAGAGATATTCCATGCCTTGTACAATATTGCAAAAATTAAAGGGGGACAGAGAGGATATGCATATATCGGCATGAAAATTGGTGAATATGCATTCAAAAAGATGAAAGTGGAAAAGGTAATAGTATATGGAAAGAAAGAGCTGATAGATGGCATTTGTTTTGCTACAGGGTGCAAAAAAGATGCTGTATCCTTTAAGGAGGGAAAAGCAGG
>Ga0164318_10003477_pt1 | contig 14921 bp, 13 predicted proteins | sample GuaBasSedimGuay9_FD_113734 | JGI IMG/M metagenome (GOLD analysis project Ga0164318, IMG submission 113734) | Subseafloor sediment microbial communities from Guaymas Basin, Gulf of California, Mexico - Guay9, Core 4571-4, 0-3 cm | ecosystem: Environmental > Aquatic > Marine > Hydrothermal vents...
CTCTTGAATATACCTGCAGCAGTGTGATGAATCCCAGTGGAGATTTAGAAAGCATTATACAGAACTTAAACAAGATTACCTTTGAAAGCGACAAGTGCTACATTGAAAGCGGGGATGACAATGATGAAAATATATACCTGAAAAAGGGCAAGTCAAAGGAAATAGATGTTGTATGCGACGCAGGCGCGACATCGAAAAAAGAGCACATAATAAAAATAACAGCTTATTATGATTATTATTTTGACTCCAACAAAATAAAAGTAAATGTAAGGGGTACAAAATCCGCTGCTGGTAGAACAGACGGAACTGCACACTTGAGAGATGCTGCCGGAACAAAATTGATTGAAAAAATGAATCTCTCCGATGCATTCACGTCACCATACATAACTGTGCAAATAAACCAGGACGAGGACGAAAATCTTCCATTTGAATCAGTAGAAACAATCTCATCAGAAAAAATACATGGATTAACAACAGATGTATTGGTCAAAGCAGTAGTTATGCCCGGAAGTTATGTTGATAAGAATGTGCTGCTTGAAGATGTTGGGGATATGTATATTTCTGATTCAGGTCTTCTGGATCATTTTACGCTCGCTGACCTGGATAGAATAGACCAAAACAATAATCCTCCAAATGTTATTTCAAAGCAATATTACTACTATAACAGAGATGCTCAAAGAGCAAGAAACATTGCCCAGAGAAAAGTTGAGAGGGACGGAGGAAATCTTGCAGACTATATGCCTGATGAATACAGCCCTTATCCTGAAGATGAATTGGGGATTGTTCATGAATTAAATTGCAACCCTAATGCAGGTCATCTCCAACTCAAAGACATGGATTCAATAAACGGGATTGATGATATAGAATCAAGCACAAGAGGAGACACAAAAGCATTTGAATGGCAGAAAATCAATACGAAAATAACAAAAATAAAAGTTCCCCACTGCGGGGAAAGGACAATAGATGAATTGACAGACGGGAAACTGACATTCATTGACCTGAGCCAAATTTACATGAATCAACTGGCTGATGTATCTTTTATCGGGGCAGACGAGGATTATGTCAATTTTGTTGTGGATGGCATAGATGACAATGAAAAGAAAGTTGTTGGATATATAAGAGATATACAGATAAGCAATTTTGCCACTTGTACTGCAGAATCAAAGAGCACAGCAACGCCTGAATGCAGAAATACATGCAATACTGCCGGAACATCTAATTCCGCATGCTTCAGCCCCAAAGGATCATCCCTAAATACTGCAAATACAGGAGAGTATACATATATCTGTTACAATAACAGGCTGTACATGGCGAAAGAAAGTGGAGGAATAAGTATAGGGAACGGATGCAACGACGGATATAAGTGCGTATGCTATGACACCATCCACAGCATGGATGATGAAACAGTCTTGTTTTGCCCTCAATTTGAATAGCTTATTAATAATTTATTATATTACATTATATATGAAAATCATAAAACTCCATATTAAAAAAGACAGCGTCATCAAGCCGGAAAGCACAGAAGACATCTACGCTCTTTTGCAAATCATAAAACCGGGCGACATAGTCGGAGCAAGAACACTTAGAACCGAGCAAAAAACATCAAAGAAAAAAAAGATTCCAATCTTCCTGAAACTCCAAATTGAAAAAACAGGATTATCCGAGGAAGGAAACATCCTGAACCTAAGCGGAAAAATCATTGAAGCAAAAGATGTCATTCAAAAAGGATATCATACAATTCACATAAAGCCAAATGATGTATTTAGGCTGGAAAAAAAATGGAATGTAATTGAAATGACTGAACTGAAGCAAAGCGCAAGGGAGAGGCAGATAAATCTCCTTGTCGTAAACTTGGATGAAAGAAGCGCGCTTGTTGCCAAAGGCGGCGAGAAAAGGATTGTTCCGATATGCACTATAAAAAAAGAAAATGCCGGAAAGCATTATGAAAGAAAGGATGAGGGAAAATATTTTGAAGATGTGTTTAGTGCAATAAAAGAGCATATTGAGCAGGCAGAGTATATGATTATTGCAGGACCGGGTTTTGCTCCCCAGGATTTTTACAAATTCATAAAAGAGAAAAAGAGAAATTATGCTGAAAAATTATTAAAAAATACAATTGTTGATGTAACAAGCATTGTCGGGAAAACCGGGCTGAATGAAATTGTAAGCCGCGGCATACTGGACAGAATCATAAACAACTCAATATTGTCTGAGCAGGCAAAACTAATTAAATCTGCATTTGACACTCTTGCAAAAACACCCCATTTAGTAACCTATGGAAAAAAAGAGGTTGCAGAAGCAATCAGGGAAAAAGCAGTTGAATCTCTTTTGATTTCAGATAAAATTGTAAAAGACAGCAAAATAGAGCAAATTGTAAAAGAAGCAAAAAAAATACATTCTGAAATTCATATAATCAATTCCTGCCATGAAGCAGGAGAGCGGCTGTATGATATGGGCGGGATAATCGCGCTGTTGAGGTATAGGATTGACTGAAAAGTTTGCTTTAAAAAATTAAACGCACTCTTCTATTATGACAATTACTATACTTGGCACATCACATATCGCAGGAGAGGCAAAAGAGAGGATAAAAAGAGCAATTGAGGAAAAACACTTTGACTGCGTTGCTGTGGAGCTTGATATGGATAGGTATTATGCACTGAAAAACAAGCCGCAGGACGGACACAAAGACAGCACATATATTGACAGGAAAAATCTTTTGCAGTCAATGATTGTAGCCCTGCTTATGAAACTGCAAAACAATCTTTCCGAGCATACAGGGATAGGGGCAGGAGAAGAAATGCTCTTTGCCGTAAATGAAGCAGAAAGCAGGCAAATACCTGTAAAGTTGATTGACCAGCACATAAACACAACCCTCTCAAAACTCTCGGCAATTTCATCAATGGAGCGAATAAATTTTTTGATATATCTTGTCGGCGGAATAATCGCTCTGCCTTTTTTGCCTGTGTTATCTGTTTTTAGCAAAAAGACAATTGACTTAAATAAAGTTCCTGAAAAAGAGATGGTCTCTGAACTGATAACTGAATTCAAAAAAAAATTTCCCCAGACATTCAATGTCCTTGTTGAAGAGCGCAATGCTATAATGTCAGAGAAAATAAAAAAGCTGGGAGAAACCTATAAGAATATCCTTGTAGTGGTCGGGGCAGGGCATCTTGAAGGCATGAAAAAGATTTTATCAGATAAAATTACATATGCTCCTGCTTCAAAATAATTGAATTTCTGTCGTAAATAAACTGTGAAATTTTGCAAGGAAGTTTATTTTCGGCATAAAGAATTTTGCACTAAACTAATCTAAATATTAATTTGCAAAATTATTTTTCTGTACTTTTTCAAGAACGGGCTTAATTTTCTTTCAGGAGATTTCATATTTTTTAGTTTCTCCTTAATCTGCTCATCTGTCAATTTTACATTAATGCTCCTGCCCGGATGCTTATTTCTATTATACCTCTATCTTTTATTGCGCCAATATTTCCGCTAAGATATGCTTCCGGCTCAATATGACTGATGCATAGTCCGCTTGTTCCGCCTGAAAATCTGCCGTCTGTTATCAGGGCAATTCTTTTAAATCCTGCTCTTTGATTGCATCTATTGGAGTCAGCATTTCGGCATTCCTGGCGCACCGCAATGTCCCTGAAAAGAGAGAACCACTACATCCGTCAAAGGAATGCTCAATGTCATTATCTCTATGTTACCGGCAATGTGGTCTCGTGATAGGAGGGGATAATCTCATTTCAACGTGCATTGCAATACCATCACATACAACACCCGGGACACCCCCTCTAACAGAACTCCGCCGGCATCCCTGATTCCGTGCTTGACTTCCTTTGTTAATTCATTCAAATGAATATCGGATTATGTTGTTGTAGCTGTTTGCAACCTCCTATAAATGATTTTGAAAAGTCTTCTTTTTTTAATCCCGCGCTCATCAGCAGTGCCCCGTAAGGGAGAGTTTCTATGCTGTTTTTTAAGATGTCTGATTTCATGCTTTATTTGGATAATTATAAAAATGTAATTGTGGTAAAATCTCCAAATTTGCTCATAAATCAATTCTAATCGTCACATCCTTCCCGGAAATCCTCCTAAGTCCATTCTCTAGTTCTTTTACCTTCAACAATATATCCTTATCGACTTCAGGAACAGATTTTTCCAATCCCGCCATATTCTCTTTTTCTGTCGCTATTGTCTCCTTTAAAGCCGCAAGTTCATGCTCTGTTGATATTATTCTTTCGCTTATATCTCTGTTCTTTATAGAGTTGCTTATCTCTTCTGCCTGTCTTTTAGTTCGTTCATAGCCAACAAGAAGGTCTTTTAATTCTTCGTGATTTTTCAGCCGGCTCATATGATGGAGTATCTTTTCTTCCTGTTTTTTATCCTTTAGAAGTATCATTCCTTTTTTTATCATATCTTCTGCATTGAGAAGTATTTTGTCAAGAATTTTCATGTCATTGTCCTTAATTAATGCTTCTACGGGAGAGTCAATATATAAGGCAAGAGTATTTTTCTCTTCTTTGCTTAGCCCTGCGCTGTCTCTTTCGTATTTTTTCATGGTCTTTGACAGGGGCGAGAACATGTTGATTATTGTGTTTCTTATCGTGTCTGTTTCTTCTTCAAGACATTTGAGTTTTTCTTCTTCTTTTTTTAGGGTTTTTATCTCTTCGCCGGTGTTGAGGCAATCAAGTTCTTTAATCACTTCTTCTTTTTTTCTTTGGAGTTCATTAAGGCTTTCTTTGCTTTTCTTTTGGCTTTTGAAAATAGTCTTCTTTTTGGCTGCAAGGCCATGCACTTCTCTTATGCTATTTTCCGCCTGCTCAATCATCTCTATTTTTTCTTTGTTGCTGTCCAGCTCCTTTATCGACTGGTCTGCGATATGCCCTATCTCTCTTAAACTGCTTATTGCTTTTTCCATCTCGTCGAAAAAAAGCATGTTCGCAAAGTAGATGTTTTTGTGCGTATCCTTTAGCAGTACATTCATATCATCTATAAGAGATTTATAGAATTCCCTGATTTTCGGCGCCTCTTTTGTGGATGGAAATGCAACATTATTTTCAAATGTCTTTACTTTTCTTAAAAAAGCAGCCCTGTTGCCGAGCATAAGTTTTCTTGGTCTGTCTTCTGAAGGTTCTTCAGGCACTGCTTTTTCCAAAACATCAAGGTTCTTATCAAGGTCTTTGAAATAGTCTTTGATGTCTTTTATGGAGCGGTCTGTCATGTCGTTTATTGTTTTAAGGAAAGGCGCGGCGGTTTTCTTAAGAAATTCATCTGCCTGCTCAAATTTTAGCGTTACGCAGAGGGGTTTTTCTTTTGTCTCTTCAGTCTTTTCTCTTTTCCCGAATATTCTTTCCAGAAAGTTCATTATATTATTTTTTAGTTTAAGTTTATTAAATGGTGTGTAAAAATCACAGCATATCGCTTCAATCACAATAAACACCTCTGCATTGGAACGAACACACATTAAATTCAAATCCGACTCGTGCCCGATTGCTGAATGGATGCGGATTTTGGACTCATTATCATACCAGAAAATCGTCCCGATGCCCTATACTTCCTTTACCTTATTACTTCTTTTATTATCGGGCTCATTTTTAAAGAGAAATTTTAAAAAACCCTTTTAAACAATCTCTCTATTAATCAACTATGACGAAACCACAACTCCTCCTCCCAGCAAAATCTTTCCCGTCCCTAAAATGCGCCCTGAAATACGCAGACTGCATTTACTTCGGAACAACAGACATCACAATGCGAAAGAGGACAGGATTCAAAAAAAGCCAGATAAAAAAAGTCGTCCAAATGTGCCATGAAAAAGGCAAAAAAGCATATCTGACAGTAAATACAGTAGTCTACAACAAAGACATAAAGAAACTCCAAAAAATAATCAGCATTGCAAAAGAGGCAAAAGTTGATGCATTAATTGTCTGGGACCCCGCGGCAATAGAGATTGCAAAAAGCAAAAACATGGAAATCCATATTTCCACGCAGGCAAATATTTCAAACTATCAATCCTGCAATTTCTATCAAAAATTGGGCGCAAAAAGAATTGTCCTGTCAAGAGAATTAGAATTAAAGGAGATAAAAAAAATAAAAAAAGATACATCTGTTGAAATTGAGGCATTTGTCCATGGCGCAATGTGCATATCGATTTCAGGCAGATGCCATTTATCCACTTACCTGACGGGAAAAAGCGCAAACTGCGGCGAGTGCACCCAGCCATGCAGGAGAGAATATTTCCTGACCAATGCAGAGGGAGAAAAAATACAATGCGACGGAAAATACCTCTTGAGCGCAAAAGATTTATGCATGATAGAATACATGCCTGAATTAATCAAGGCAGGGATTGATGCTTTTAAGGTAGAAGGACGATTAAGGGATGCAAGATATGTATCTGTCGTCGGGAGATGCTACCGCGAGGCAATAGATTCTTATTTCAACAAAACATTCACAAAGCAAAAAGCAAAAGAATGGAAAAATCAGCTTGGAGAAGTCTACAATCGCGGGTTTTCCACAGGATTTTATTTCGGAAACCCCGGGAAAGAAGATTTAACCCTGCATAATGCAGGCAATGTATCAAAGAAGAAAAGGATTTTCTGCGGGTATGTGGACAACTATTATTCAAAGGCAAAAGTAATGGAAGTTCGTCTTACAGACAACTCTTTGAAAATCGGAGATGAGATGATTGTCGAGGGCAATACAACATATATCGAGGGAAAAATAGAGTCAATTACACTGGAAGAAAAATTTGTAGATAAAGGAGAAAAAACACAGATTGTCGGAGTAGGATTAAATGAAAAGGCGAGGAAAAATGATAAAGTATATATTATCAAAGATGCCAAATGATCCATGAACAAAAAAGAGGATTTAATTAAGTACTGGATTGACGAAAATATAGTTTCTGATAAAAGAATAATTGATGCATTCAGAACAATAAATCGGGAAAATTTCGTGCCGGAAGAATACAAAAATCAGGCATATGATGATTATCCATTATCTATAGGAAAAGGACAAACTATCTCACAGCCGACAACTGTTGCAATAATGACATTTCTTCTTGAGCCAAAAGAAAACCAGAATATACTTGAAATCGGGACAGGTTCGGGATACCAGGCGGCAATTCTTGGCAAAATTGTCGGCAAAAACGGAAAAATAACCAGCATTGAGATTATACCGGAACTTGCAGAATTCGCAAAAAAGAATCTTGAAAAAGAAAGCATAGAAAATGTTGAAGTAATAAATGCTGATGGCTCGTTCGGATACAAAAAGGAAGCCCCGTACGACAGGATAATAATAACTGCCGGAACTCCAAAAATTGCAGAAACATTAATTTCCCAGCTAAATGACAATGGCATAATTGTAGCTCCCGTAGGTCTTGATATATATTCTCTTGTTATGACAAAATTGATAAAAAAGCAAAAAAAGACAGTAAAGGAAGAGCACGGGATTTTCTCTTTCGTGCCGCTAAAAGGAAAAGACGGCTTTGGAAATTAATTTTTAAATTTTAACAACACATAGAAGCATGGATTTTGAAATCTCAACAAAGGGCTTTGCAGACATAATTGACATTACAGGAAATGTAAGCGAAGCAATTGAAAAATCAGCAGTAAAGGATGGAATTTGCCTTGTTTTCTGCCCGGGTTCAACTGCTGCAATTACGACAATTGAATGCGAAGAAGGCGCAATCGCCGATTTGAAAAGAGCGCTAGAGAAAATTGCGCCAATGGATTCAGACTACCAGCACAATAAAAAATGGGGCGACGGCAATGGCTATGCTCATGTAAGGAGTGCTTTGTTCAATCCTTCCTTTTGCTGTCCTGTCGAAAATGGCAAACCTGTTCTTGGAACATGGCAGCAGATTGTGTTTATTGATTTTGACAACAAGTCAAGAAAAAGGCGGATTATTGTAAAAATTAAATGACCTGATTGATTCAATCAGGCATCTTTTATTGTGATTTTCTCAATTATTACAGGTTCAACAGGTTTGTCCATAGCGCCGGTTTTCACATTGCCTATTTCCTTTAAGATATCTTCCCCTTTAATTATTTTCCCGAAAACTGCATGTTTGCCGTCAAGCCAAGGTGTTGGAACCAATGTAATAAAAAACTGGCTTCCTCCTGTATTTGGTCCTGCATTTGCCATTGAAAGAACACCTGCACTGCTGTGCTTAAGTTCAGGATGGAATTCATCTTTGATGGCGTATCCCGGTCCGCCTGTCCCGTCGCCTTTTGGGCATCCTCCTTGTATCATAAAGTCCTTGATGACCCTGTGAAATGTCAGATTGTCGTAATACTTCTTGTTTGCCAAATCAATAAAATTCTTTGTTGTTATTGGCGCCCTTTTTTCAAATAATTCAAATTCCATTGTCCCGTGGTTTGTCTGAATTACTGCAATTCTATTTTCCATAATATTATCTTTCAGCGTGGTTGCTGAATTATTTACTTTTTGTTCTGCTATATTGCCGGAAGTGCATCCTGATGCCAAAACCAGCAGAATTAAAAGACCAAATATAATTTTTTTCATATTATATATTAAAATAGGCATATTATTTTAAGCTTTATTTGTTATTCCTGAGTATTTTCGCTTTCCTGATTTTTTTTGACTGTTAAATCTGCCTCCGGAACCACTGGACTTTCTTTGACCGCCGAACCTGCCTCCGGAACCACCAGAACTTCTTTTGCCTCCAAATCGACTGCCTGTTCTGCCTGAATTCTGGACTTTTTTTAGCTTTACTTTTTCTATAAAGGGCATTTGCTCTCTTTTAACATCAACGTCATTATTTCTGAGCACCCTTCTAAAATTAACAAAATCCCTGTTTGCAAGAATATTTATTGCCTTTCCGTCTTTTCCTGCCCTTGCTGTTCTTCCTATTCTATGGATATATTCTTTGCTGTCTGAAGGGATGTCGTAATTATACACATGCGTAACTCCCGGTATATCAAGACCACGTGCCGCTACATCAGTGCATACAAGAGCATAAACCCTCTGGGAAGTAAAATGCTTCATGGTCTTGCTTCTCTTCTCCTGCGTAAAACCTCCGTGCATAGCAGATGCCTCTATTCCTGAAAATTTCAGGTTATCTGCGACAAAATCCACATTCCGCCTGCTGTTGCAGAAAATCATTACAAGCCCTTTTTTTTCATTCCTCAACAAATGAACCAGAAGTGAGAATTTTAACTCGTCCTCCACTTCGTAAAAAACCTGGGTTAGTTTTTTCGTATCAACATATTCTTCTGCAGAAACCTTTACAGGAGATTTCATGTATTTTTTGGAAAGTTCTGTTATCCTTGGAGGCATTGTTGCAGAAAACAACAGCGTCTGCCTGTAGTCCGGGCATTGCCGCATTATTTTTTCAACATCATCAATAAATCCCATGTCCAGCATCCTGTCTGCTTCATCCAGAACAAATGTTTTTATCTTGCTAAAATTGATTGTTCCCCTGGCCATATGGTCAAGTATTCTTCCCGGAGTTCCGACAACAATATCTGCGCTTCTTAATTTATCAATCTGCGGGTTTATTGAAACGCCGCCATAGACAACAACTATCTTTAATGGCAGGTATTTTGAAAACATCCTTATGGCTTCACTGACCTGCTCTGCCAATTCCCTTGTCGGCGTTAAAATCAATGTCTGTATCCCTTTCTTTTTCTCTGTCGTCTTAAGGATGCCTACTGCAAAAGCAAGCGTCTTCCCTGATCCTGTAGCAGATGCAGCTATGATGTCTTTGCCTTCAAGAACAACAGGAATTGCTTTTTCCTGTATATCAGTGGGCTTCTCGAATTTTTCATCTTCTATTACTTTTAATACTGGTTCTGTAATACCCAGTTTTATGAATTTTTCCATACTATTGTAAAAATTAATCTCTTATTTACCTCTTATTTGTATATTCAATCATTATAGAATACCCTGTTTTAAAAGCCTTTCGATACTTTATTTTATATATTCACCAATTCTCCTGTTCTTGTCCTTCTTTTAGAACAAAAGTGAGGCAGGTCTTTCACTATATCATAGCTGAATACAGGTCCGTCAACGCAAACCCTATAGCCGGAAAAAGAGCAATTGCCGCATAATCCAATGGCGCATTTCATGTATCTTTCAATCGAGACATAGGTCTGGGCAGGGATATTTATCTTATCTGCAACTGCCTTTATCATCCTTTCAGGACCGCAAACAGCATAATTATACTTATCTGAAAATTCTTCATCTGTATCTATAATCATGCCTTTTTTTCCAAAAGAGCCGTCCTCTGTAAATATATTTAACTCAATGTCATTTTGTTCTGCCAATTGAATAAAATCTTTTAGAAACAAGACATCTGTTTTGCTTCTGCATCCCAGGTAAATGCTTTTGATTTTTTCAATATTTTTATTTATAAAGAATTTTAAAGGAGCGATGCCGCATCCTCCTCCGAAAACATAATATGGCTTTTCAAAATTATTGTATCCTTTGCCATAAGGTCCCCTGAGCCATAATTTGTCGCCTTCTTTTAAGTTAAATGTTTTTTCTGTGAACGGACCTATTTTTTTTATTGTAATCTCATCCGGAGCGCTGAAAGAGATGGGCTTTTCATCAACTCCAGGGAGCCATACCATGGCAAATTGCCCCGGGATGACATTGTCAAATGAGCGATCAAAAATGAAAGTTTTATTGGATTCATTGTGCGTTATTATTTTTGTGATTTTTACACATTTGTATTTATTATCCATCTAAACACCCCACAATCTCGTCAAAACTTATATTTTCCTTTTCTATATATTTCAACACATCTTTCCACATATTGTTTACAAATTTGGCAACCTGCCCTGCATCTTTGTGCAAAAGAGAAGTTCCTATCCCAAAAATAGACGCCCCTGCAATTGCATATTCAAGAATATCTTCCCATTTTGAAATCCCGCCGTATGCAATGAGTTTTACATCTTCTTTTGACGCAATTTTATAGACATCATTTACCATTTTCATGGCTTTTGGTTTTATTGCCTCCCCGCTCATGCCTCCTGCAAAACCTGCCAGAATGGGTTTTCTTGAATAAATATCCACTGCAAGCCCGGGACCTAATGTATTGCCGCATGCAATGTAGTCAACATAATCCACAATGGATTTTGCAATTGCAACATAATCCTCGTTCGGAGACAATTTGGCAATAATCGGCTTTTGCGTTACTTCCCTTAAAGGCATAATGATTTCTTTTATTTTCTCTGTCATTGACTCCATCAGGCTTTTTTCTCCAGCCTCTTTATTCGGACAGCTTACATTTATTTCCCACGCTGAAACATATTTGTCAATTTTTTTTATCACATCCCGATAGTCCTCTATTTTTGTCCCCCACACAGAGCCGATTACCGGCTTTTTTAAATCCGCACTTTCAAACTCCTTTATCCATGATTGTATTGAATGAGTAGGAAGCGCAAAAGAATTGAGCAGAACAGAACCGTTGTGGTAAATCGTAGGATTTGGATTGCCCTGCTTCTCAAAAGGACCGATTGATTTTGGAATCCATGCGCCGAAATTTGCATTCATTTTTTCGAGGCGCTCAAAAACATCCAAATATGACAGGATTCCGCAGGCATTTACTATTGGCGGGTTTAGGGAGATGTGTTTTTTTGACATAAAATAATTTATATTTAATTTATTTAAAGTTAAATGGTTTTCTCGTGGTATTTTTGTCATTTTCGTCCAAAGATTGCGGTCTTCCTTGTTTTGATTTATTTGATACATTTTTTTCCTGTTTCTATTGTTTAATCCATCGGTAATGGCGGATTCATCAACGCAGAATATTTCGGCGATTTAGGATAGAATATTCATACTTTTAAGATAAATAGCTCTTAAATAGTCCCTTTCATTGACGTCTTTGCATTCTTTGGTTAATTTAGCGAGAAGTTCTGAATCATCCTGTAGTTCTGTTTTTTCCCATAGCAATATTGGGATGGAAAATTATTTCTCATTTTCGGTTTTTTGCAAAATTAGTTTGGGTTGCTATAATTATTTGCTATAACAAAACCTTGAAAGCGGACATTTATGATATAATAACCACAGGAAAGAAAATATTTATAATATTTCAATTAATTATGCAATTAATATAGCGGCAGATGAATTCACTAAATTAATTAAATCAAGTTAACTATGAGCAAAGAAAAAACATTTACAGCTGATGCACCGTTAAATATCGGAAAGACAATAACCCTCAAAGGATGGGTGGATGACATAAGAGACATCGGAAAGCTTATTTTTCTGATATTAAAGGATTCAAAATCAAAAATACAGATTGTTGCAAAAAACGGAGTGGTAGATGATAAGATAATAAAGGAACTAAAGAAGATTTCAAAGGAAAGCTGCATCGAGGTAGTCGGAACAGTAAAAGAGGCAAAAAATGCAATTGGAGGAGTTGAAATAGTCCCTCAAAAAATAACCGTCCTTAATGCCGCTGGAGCCAATCTTCCTATTCCGACAGATTCAAAGGCAACAATTACTCTTTCAAAAAGACTGGACTACAGGTACATTGACCTGAGAAATGAAAAAGTTTTGGCAATTTTTAAGATACAGGCAGTAATAATGGATGAATTCAGGCAATATTTGATGAAAAAAGATTTTATTGAATTTAATTCCCCAGGAATTATTTCTTCATCATCTGAAGGAGGAGCAGACCTGTTTTCTCTGCTTTACTATCAAAAAGAGGCATTTCTGGCTCAAAGCCCACAGCTTTACAAGCAAATGGCAGTAATTGGCGGAATGGAGCGCGTTTTCACGATTTCGAGAATTTGGAGAGCAGAGGTTTCAAACACTGTAAAGCATCTGTCTGAATCAAGGCAGATGGATATCGAGGCATGCTTTATTGATGACAATGAGGCAATTGACATGCTTTGCAATGTTGTTTTGCATATAATAAGAACAGTAAAGAAAAAATGCGCTCGGGAGCTGAAAATAATTGGCGCAAATCCAAAAGAAGTAAAGGGAATTCAAAGAATCACCTATGATGAGGCAATCGAATTGCTTCAAAAGAATAAGATAAGCATAAAATACGGGGAAGATTTGGGAAGCGAATCTGAAAAAAAGATTTGCGAATTGTTCAAAGATGAACCTGTGATTGTCCAAAAATGGCCATCTGCATTAAGGGCATTTTACTCAATGCCTGATGAAAAGAACAAAAAGCTCTCAAAATCATTTGATTTGCTATACAAGGGAATGGAGCTTGCATCGGGCGCTCAGCGTATTCATATTCCGGAACTGCTTGAGAAAAAATTAAGGGAAAAAGAAATGGATGTTGACAATTTTAAATCATACATTGATGCCTTTAGGTATGGGGCAGCGCCCCATAGCGGATGGTCAATCGGACTGGAACGGATTACAATGGCAATATGCTCTCTTTCAAACATCCGTGAAGCCACATTATTCCCGAGAGATACAGAAAGAATAACGCCTTGATTTATTGCTGAACTTTTTCCTGCGAATATTTAAACTTTAATATATAAATTATAATTGTATGCCTGATATTTTCAAAAAAAAAAGGACAAAAGACAAAAGACACAACTCAACGATTAATCTTGAAAAAAAATTGATTGAAGTTGGCTACAAAAAAAAAGAGCAGCTTGATAAGAAAACATTTTTTGATGAACTGCTCGTATTCATTGACTCTATTTTCAGGTCATTGGTTGAAGTGGAGAGAACCAAAAATATAATGATTTTCATGAATGCCTTTTTCATTGACATAATTAGATCATATCCTGCTATTTTTGAGCCCCTTAAAAAGAAAGTCATAGCAAGCAGCATGTATGATCTTCCCGAGGAATATATAACAAAAACAATGAGTATATCTGTGCTTTCCTTTTTTCTTGTTTTCGCAGGCGAATTTGCAAAACTTATTATTACGGTTGAAGAACTGACCATAAAAATGCTTGTGTTTGATATGGTAATAATTCCTTTTTTCTCTGTTTTTGCATTAGGGATAATATTTTATTTTATTCCATTTGTAATTGCAAACCACAGGATGCACAGTATTGAAACAAACATGCCGTTTGGATTGAATCATATGTCTGCCATCACTTCTGCCGGTGTTCCGCCAGAAGCGGCATTCATGATGCTTGTAGAATATGGTGAGTATGGCGAGTTTTCAAATGAAATGAAAAAAATCATAAAAAGAATGAATACATTTGGGGAAGACCTGAACAAATCGATAATCTATGTGCTCAAAACAACTCCATCAGATAAATTCAAGGAGTTTTTATACGGAATGGTTTCAGTCATAGAAGGCGGCGGAAACATAAGCGAATACTTGGATCAGATAGCATCTGTTTCAATGTTTGACTATAGGATGAGGAAAAAAAGATATACTGCTTCTCTTTCAACATTCGGGGATATTTATACAGTCATTTTGATTGCCGCCCCTTTCTTTATTATTTCGCTCTTTACAATAATGAATATGGTGCCATCTGCAAAAATAGGAGGGATGGATATCCTAACGCTTATGAACGTTACAACATATATTATGATACCCGGGCTGAATATAATTTTCATTATGTTCCTGTATGCGTTTCAGCCAGATATATAAATATAGCATAACACATAAATAACAGAAAAGAATTTTGCTTTTTTTGGAGCAAATTTCTTTTTGCCGAAACTAAACCACTTGCGAAATTTTGCAGTTTAGTTGCGATGCAAAAAAAATACAAGCGATATTGATAGTATTTATGTGTTCTGCTTGTATATTCAACTGCAAAGAGCGGAAGAATATATTCGAAGACGCAATTATCGCAACATGTAACGCAAATTGCATTTGGCTTATATCATGCCGCATTACTTGCATTTTTTTGTTGTTGCACAAACTGCAGGGAAACAAGAAAAAAATTCAGGAAGTAGTGACAATCACAAGGAAACATCCGTGATTTTTTTGTTGTTGCACAAACTGCAGGGAAACAAGAAAAAAA
>Ga0164318_10003478_pt1 | contig 14918 bp, 27 predicted proteins | sample GuaBasSedimGuay9_FD_113734 | JGI IMG/M metagenome (GOLD analysis project Ga0164318, IMG submission 113734) | Subseafloor sediment microbial communities from Guaymas Basin, Gulf of California, Mexico - Guay9, Core 4571-4, 0-3 cm | ecosystem: Environmental > Aquatic > Marine > Hydrothermal vents...
CTCATGTTGACTGTCCCGGTCATGCTGACTATGTCAAGAACATGATTACCGGTGCCGCCCAGATGGCCGGTGCGCTTCTGGTGGTCAGTGCCGCTGACGGCCCGATGCCGCAGACCCGTGAGCATATCCTGCTTGCCCGTCAGGTTGGGGTTCCGCATATTGTTGTCTTTCTTAATAAAGCCGATATGGTTGATGATGATGAACTTCTGGAACTGGTCGAGATGGAGGTGCGTGAGCTCCTTTCTGATTACGATTTCCCGGGAGATGATATCCCGATTATTGCCGGTAGCGCTCTGAAAGCTTTAGAGAGTGATGGTCCCGGCGACTGTGAAGAGTGGAAATGCATTGGTGAGTTGATGGATGCGGTTGATTCCTACTTCCCACAACCGGAACGTGAAATTGATAAACCTTTCTTGATGCCGGTTGAGGATGTTTTCAGCATCTCCGGTCGGGGTACGGTTGCTACTGGCCGGATCGAGCGTGGAGTTGTCAAGGTTGGTGAAGAAGTTGAGATTGTTGGCATTCGCGATACTGACAAGACTGTCTGTACCGGAGTTGAGATGTTCCGTAAACTGCTGGATCAGGGTGAGGCCGGTGATAATGTTGGTATCCTCTTGCGCGGTAAGAAACGTGAAGAGATTGTCCGGGGTCAGGTTTTAGCCGCTCCCGGAAGTATTACTCCGCATACCAAGTTCAAAGCTGAAGTCTATATTTTGACCAAGGAAGAGGGCGGTCGTCATACCCCGTTCTTCAAAGGTTACCGGCCGCAGTTCTATTTCCGGACCACCGATGTTACAGGTACGGTTGAGCTTCCGGAAGGGGTTGAAATGGTAATGCCGGGTGATAATATTACAGTCGTCGGTGAATTGATTACCCCGATTGCAATGGAAAAAGAGCTCCGTTTCGCGATTCGTGAAGGTGGCCGCACCGTCGGCGCCGGCGTTGTCAGCGAAATCATTGAGTAGTTATCCCTGAGAGACTTTCAGGATAGATGGAACCATTGAGGAAGTAAAAAATGAGTATAGCGAGTCAGAAAATCAGGATCCGGCTGAAAGGTTATGACCATAAAACCCTGGATCAGTCGGTGGGTGAGATTGTCAATACTGCTAAGCGTACGGGAGCGGTTATCGCCGGGCCCATTGCTCTGCCGACCGCAATCAATAAATATTGCGTATTGCGTTCACCCCATGTAAACAAAAAATCACGTGAGCAGTTTGAGATCAGGACTCATAATCGTTTGATCGATATCCTTGAGCCGACTCAGCAGACGGTTGATGCCTTGATGAAGCTTGATCTTTCAGCAGGCGTTGATGTTGAAATCAAACTCTAAGAGAATCTTTGCTTAAAGACTTTAAAAAGAGTTTTTCTTCAAAGTTCGTTAAAATCCTTATCCAAGATTGATTGATAATAAGGTTGATAATAAGGTTTAATAATGGCTGAAATACAGGAATTATTAGCTAAAAAAGTTGGCATGACGCAGCTCTATAATGAGTTGGGTGAGCTTGTACCAGTAACCGTTTTGGCGGTCGGACCTTGCACTGTTGTGCAGGTTAAGACGGCTCAGAAAGATGGTTACAAAGCCGTCCAGTTAGGCCTTGGTGAAAAAATCATGGCTCGGGCAAATCAGGCTCAGACAGGGCACTGTAAGCCGGCTGGTAAAGGTGTCTTCTACCATCTTGCAGAAGTTAAGGTCGAAGATGATGGCGCATATAAACCCGGAGATGTTTTTACTGCTGATATGTTCAGTATTGGAAACCTGGTTGCCGTTACTGGCAATAGTAAAGGTAAAGGGTTTGCCGGGGTAATGAAGCGTTATGGATTTAAGGGGCAACCCGCTACCCATGGTGCTCATAAAAACCACAGATCTGGTGGTTCGATTGGTACTTCGGCCTATCCCGGTCGAGTTATCAAGGGTAAAAAGATGCCTGGTCATATGGGCGATCAGAAAGTGACGGTGAAGAATCTGACAGTGGTTCAGGTTCAGACCGAACAAGGTCTGATTATGGTAAAAGGCGGCGTACCCGGTTCAAAAAACAGTCTCGTGATGATCAAAAAGATAAGCTAAGTTTAGCGATATTTCCTGACTCAGGAATAATCGGAGTAATGATATGGCCAATGTTGATGTTTATAATTTGCAAAAAGAGAAAGTAGCTGAAACCGAGATAGCTGATTCGGTCTTCAATGCTGAGATCAAGGAACATCTGGTACGTGATGTGGTGGTCTGGCAGCTGGCTAAACGGCGTCAGGGATCTGCGGCGGTTAAGAACCGGGCTAAGGTTAAAGGCGGTGGCGCCAAGCCTTGGAAACAGAAAGGTACCGGCCGGGCGCGTGCGGGTACCAGTCGTTCACCCATCTGGCGGGGCGGTGGTGCAATCTTTGGTCCGCAGCCGCGGGATTATGGCTACAGACTGCCGAAGCAGGTAAGGCGCCAGGCTTTAATCTCTGTGCTTTCACAGAAATTTCAAGAAGGAAAAGTCTTCGTTCTTCAGGATTTGGCGCTTGACAGTGTTAAAACCCAAAAGGTAGCTGAACTTTTTACTACCTTCGGGGTTAAGAGTGCCATACTTGTAGCTGAAGATAATCGTGAACTCACTCTTTCTGCGCGGAACCTGAACGGTGCTTTAGCGGTTAATCAGAATGGGGTAAATGTCTACGATCTGCTTAAATATGATTATCTGATTCTTTCAGATGAATCACTGAAAAAGATTGAGGGAGCATTACAGAAATGATACCGAGTACACATTATGACATTATCCGCTACCCGATTCTGACTGAAAAGACGATGCTGGCCTATCAGATGAGCCGTCAGTGTACGTTTGCTGTCGATCGTTTCAGCAACAAGGTTGAGATTCGCAAGGCAGTTGAGAATCTTTTTAAGGTCAAGGTCGAGGATGTGCATACGATTCGGACCAAGGGCAAGAAAAAGCGGGTTGGCCGGGTACAAGGCAAACGGCCGGATGGGAAGAAGGCCATAGTAACGTTGCAGCCGGAACAGAAGATAGAAATATTTGAAGGCGTATAATTAAGAGTGTAGCTACGCACCTTATGGGTGCTGGCTTCTCTGAGAGGTTATAAAAATGGTATTGAAAAAATATAATCCGACATCCCCGGGCCGTAGGTTTCAGACATCATCGTCATTCGATGAAATTACTTCTGATCAGCCGGAGAAAAGTCTGATCGCACCGTTGAACAAGAAGGCGGGGCGTAACAACACAGGTAGTATTACTGTTCGTCGCCGGGGTGGCGGCTGCCGGAGAAAATATAGAATTATCGACTTCAAGCGTGATAAATTCGATATGAGCGGTGAGGTTAAGACCATCGAATATGATCCTAACCGGTCTGCCCGAATTGCACTTCTTCAGTATGCTGACGGTGAAAAACGTTATATTCTGGCTCCGCTCGATATTAAGGTCGGTGATAAACTTGAGTCCGGTGAGAACGTTGATATTAAGCCGGGTAACTGTCTGCCGCTGATGAATATGCCACTGGGTAGTATTATTCATAATGTTGAAATGAAGATCGGCAAAGGTGCGCAGCTTATCCGCAGTGCCGGAACTTACGGCCAGTTGATGGCTAAAGACGGACATAAAGTTCAGGTTAAAATGCCGTCGGGTGAGGTTCGCTATATTCATGAACGCTGTCGCGCAACCTTAGGGCAGATCAGCAACATAGAACATGATAATATTTCTATCGGTAAGGCGGGACGTAACCGCTGGCTCGGCCTTCGGCCAAAAGTCCGCGGCGTTGCGATGAATCCGGTAGATCATCCTCACGGTGGTGGTGAAGGTAAATCTTCAGGCGGCCGGCATCCGGTTACCCCCTGGGGGGTTCCGACTAAGGGACATAAGACCAGAAACAATAAGTCTACTGATAAAGATATTGTAAGAAGACGTAAAAAGAAATAGTATTTGCAGGTTTTGCTTTTTTCTATAAAACCGTGGAATAATATGTAAAAGTCTGAATTAATTATTCAGTCATCAGTTGAAACAGGAGGCCGCATAGTGGCACGTTCAATTAAAAAAGGACCTTTTGTCGACCAGCATCTGCTTGATAAGGTTGATAAGCTTGTTGACAGTAATAACAAAACGATCAAGACCTGGTCGCGACGTTCGACTATCTTCCCGGAGATGGTTGGTTATACCATGGCCGTACATAACGGTAAGAAATTTATCCCGGTTTTCGTAACCGAGGAGATGGTCGGTCATAAACTGGGTGAGTTTTCTCCAACTAGAACTTACTATGGACATGTATCAGATAGAAAGTCCAAAGTTCGTAAATAGCTTAAAAGTTAATAGATAAGGATTCAGCCACGCAAGTTCAGGCCAAACTGAGACATTACCGGATGGCACCGCGTAAAGCGCGTCTGGTTACAGATATGATTAAAGGGATGGATGTCGAAAAAGCCATCAATACCTTGCAGGTGACCCCGAAAAAGTGTGCACCGGCGATTCGTAAATTAGTTGAGTCTGCAGTTGCTAATGCAGATCAGCGCGGGGATATGGATATTGATTCCCTATATATAAGTTGTGCCTTCGTTGATGAAGGTCCGACCATGCGGCGCTTTCAGCCGCGGGCTATGGGCCGGGCAACCCGGATTAATAAGCGGTCCAGCCACATTACTGTTATTCTGGATGATGAGCGTTATTAAAACCTCTATTTCAACTTTTTAATGAACCATACATTTTGGTTAATTGCTTACGCACTTAAGAAAGTGCAGGAGATGAGTCTTGGGACAGAAAGTTAATCCGATTGGCTTGCGTTTGGGAATTGTCAAAACTTGGAATTCCTGCTGGTATGCAGACAAAGAATATAAGCAGTTTTTGCATGAAGATTTGAGCCTTAAGAAATACTTGAAAAAGAAGATGTATCATGCTGGTATCTCGAAGATTGAGATAGAGCGGGCTGCTAAACGTATTCGTGTAAATATTTTCGCCGCACGTCCCGGGATTATCATTGGTAAAAAGGGTTCAGAAATCGAAGCCTTGAAGAAGGATCTCAGCCGTCTTGTCAAGGGTGAAATCTTTATTAATATCAATGAAGTAAAACGGCCGGAAACTGACGCTCAACTGATTGCTGAAAACGTGGCCCTCCAGCTCGAACGTCGGGTTGCATTTCGGCGCGCGATTAAGCGGAGTGTCGGTATGGCAATGAAACTTGGGGTTCAGGGCATTAAGGTCGCTGTTGGTGGCCGTCTTGGCGGGGCTGAAATAGCTCGTTCCGAATGGTATCGTGATGGTCGCGTGCCGTTGCATACTCTCCGAGCCGATATTGATTACGGGGTTGCCGAAGCTAATACAACTTACGGTATAATCGGGGTAAAAGTTTGGGTTTTCAAAGGTGAGATTGTAGCCGGCAAGCAGGAACAGCTGATGGCGGCAAAAGCACTGTAAGATAAGTTATAATTGGAAATTTAAGTACAGATTCTAAAGAACTCAGTCCTTAAAACACTGAGTTCGCTAATAAAATAAGAAGGGCCAGGGGTATTGCCATGTTAATGCCAAAAAAGGTTAAATATAGAAAACAGCAGAAGGGTCGGAATCGCGGACTTGCGTTACGCGGTGCTGATTTATCATTCGGTGATTTCGGGCTCAAAGCACTTGAACCCGGACATTTGACAAGTCGTCAGATTGAAGCTGCCCGTATTGCAATCAATCGTCATATTAAGCGTGGCGGAAAAGTTTGGATTCGTATTTTCCCGGATAAGCCGATGACTAAAAAACCGGCCGAAGTCAGGATGGGTAAAGGTAAAGGTTCTCCAGAAGAGTGGGTAGCTGTAGTTAGGCCCGGGCGGATCCTCTATGAGATGGAAGGTGTCTCTAAAGAAGTTGCGACGGAGGCTTTGCGACTGGCTGCAAATAAACTGCCGATCAAGACCCGAACTGTGAGTCGTGAGGTATAGCGAAATGAAAAAGAGTGAGATAAAAGAGAGCAACAGTATCGAAGATCTGCAGGAAAAAGTTGTTGAGCTTTCTCAGGAGCTTTTCAATTTACGTTTGCAGAAAAGTATCAGTCAGCTTCAGGATACGGCTAAACTGGGTCGCGTAAAGAAAGAGCGGGCCCGGGTTCTGACGAGAGTGAATGAACTTAAAGCGGCAAGCTGAGACTGATAGATTGAAATTGTAATTTCTGTAATATTTAGACGCAAAAATTGAAGAAGTAAGCATAAGGATGAGCCATGCAGAATAGCGGCCAGAGAAATAAACGGACGATGGTTGGCAATGTAACCAGTGACAAAATGGATAAAACTGTTGTTGTCGAGGTCTCGACCAAGGTGAAACACCCTACTTATAAAAAGTACATTCGCAAAAGCAGCAAATATAAAGCTCATGATCCTGAAAATAGATGTGCAATCGGTGATACCGTAGCGATTACCGAATGTCGGCCCTTGAGTAAGGATAAGTGTTGGCGTGTGAGTGATATTGTTGTTCAGGCTGTTAAATAACTGCGATTCGCAATTGATAGAGTAAGTGTTACACGGGAGAAATTAAGATGATCCAGGTTGAAACGCTCCTTGATTCGGCAGATAATTCCGGAGCTAAAAAAATGTTGTGTATCAAAGTTTTAGGTGGTTCTCGGCGCCGTTACGCTCGCGTAGGTGATGTCGTTAAGGTCTCGATTAAAGAGGCTCTGCCTAATTCCAAGGTGAAAAAAGGTGAGGTTTTAGAGGCAGTTATCGTGCGCACAGCGAAGGAAGTGCGCCGCGCAGACGGCAGCTATATTAAATTCGACTGTAACTCTGCGGTAGTTATCAATGCCCAGAATGAACCGGTTGGAACCCGTATTTTCGGTCCCGTAGCGCGTGAGTTACGGGCTCGAAACTTTATGAAAATTATCTCCCTGGCTCCGGAAGTTCTGTAAACAGAATCTGACGGAAACCAGAAACGGCGAAATATATTATTTGGAGTTTGCCAATGATGCGGCTTAAAAAAGATGACAAAGTTATGGTCATCGGCGGGAAAGATAAAGGTAAAAGTGGTAAGATAAAGAGGGTGCTGCACGCAAAAGACCGGGTCGTGGTTGAAAAACTGAACCTGGTAAAACGGCACACCAAACCGGGGATGGATCAGACTCAAGGTGGTATTATTGAAAAAGAGTCATCAATCCACCGCTCTAATGTTATGCTTTTTTGTGATAAATGTGATAAGCCGGTGCGTTACGGTGTGCGCAAAATGGAAGATAACAGTAAGGTTCGCTATTGTAAAAAGTGCGAAGAACTTTTTGACAAATAGTTGATTCCGGAGGGTAAAGCTAGATGGGCTTGTTTAAGGAAAAATATCAGCAAGAAGTAATCCCGGCCATGCGCAAGCGTTTTGCCTATGGCAATGTCATGGAGATCCCGAGACTCGAAAAAGTCGTTGTCAATATGGGACTTGGTGCAGCAGTACAGAATGTCAAGATTTTAGATTCCGCTGTAACCGAAATGGCCGCCATAACTGGCCGTAAACCTGTGATTACCAAAGCTCGGAAATCAATTGCGCAGTTTAAATTGCGTGAAGGAATGCCGATTGGATGTATGGTGACATTGCGCCGTGATACTATGTACGAATTTCTTGAAAGACTGATTACCGTTACATTGCCGCGGGTACGGGATTTTAAGGGGATTTCAGGTAAAGCCTTTGATGGTCGCGGTAACTACTCTTTAGGTTTTCGTGACCAGGTGGTGTTTCCGGAGATCGACCTTGAAAATGTTGATACGGTTAAGGGTATGAACATTGCCATTGTAACCAGTGCTAAAAACGACGAAGAGGGGCGGGAGTTGTTAAGCCTGTTCGGGTTCCCATTCCGGAAGTAAATTTCTTTAATTGTTTATCCGAATCTCTTTTATATATAAAGATTAGATTACGACAGCTTAGGAGTTGTTAGATGGCTAAAAAGTCAATAATGGTCAAAGCGTCACGACCGAAGAAGTTTGCAGTACGTGAATATAACCGCTGCCCTTTGTGCGGTCGTCCGCGGGGTTACTATCGTAAATTCGGTATGTGCCGGATCTGTTTTCGGACTTTGTCTTTACGGGGCGATATTCCGGGTGTAATTAAATCCAGTTGGTAGTTTTCTGTGATTTTTAAATTTGTAATAAATACTTGTAGAAGGTGAGAAGAATGTCGGCAACCGATTTAATCGCTGATATGTTGACCAGAATTCGCAATGCGAGCATGGTCAAATTTGATAAAGTTGATATCGTTTTGACCAAGATGAACCAGAGCCTGTCAGATATCCTTAAAGAGGAAGGCTACATCAAGAATTTTAAGGTCTTGAGTGGTGATGATGGATTTGGAATCTTGCGTCTTTATTTGAAGTATAATGAACAGAATCGGCCGGTAATTAACGGAATACGACGTGAGAGTCGCAGTGGCCTGCGTAATTACGTCAAGCATGATTCTATTCCGGTGGTTCGAAATGGACTGGGAACCAGTATCCTTTCGACCTCAAAAGGTGTGGTTACGGGCGAGAAAGCTGCCAAGTTGCAAGTTGGCGGTGAATATATCTGCTCTGTCTGGTAAGTTGACTTAATAGTTTGTGGAGATAAAAGATGTCTCGAATTGGAAAAATGGAGATCACGCTGCCGCAGGGAGTTGAGCTTGCTGTGTCCGCTGGTGTCGTGAAAGTTAAAGGACCTAAGGGTAGTCTTGAGCAGGCTTTGATTGAGCGCGTGGGCGTAGAAATTGAGGGGCAGACAGTTAAAGTCACCCGCGTTTCTGAAGACCGCAGATCACGGGCTTTCCATGGTTTGATGCGCGCTTTAATTGCCAATATGGTTACTGGTGTAAGTGAAGGTTTTGCAAAGACGCTGGTTATTAACGGGATCGGCTATAAGGCGAATGTCGCAGGTAAGGTTTTGAATCTTGCGTTGGGTTATTCTCATCCGATAGCCTATCCGATACCGGAAGGCATTGTGATTACAGTAAATCGGGAAATTGTGAAAGTCGAAGGTGTTGATAAGCAGCTGGTAGGTGCGGTTGCTGCCGATATCAGAGCATTTCGTCAGGTTGAGCCTTACAAAGGTAAGGGTATCAAGTATATTGATGAACATGTCATTCGTAAAGCCGGTAAGGCCGGAAAGTAGTCGGCTGGGATTAGTATAGAGGTGCTATCGTGAATTCAATTAAGAGAAAAAGAGTTGTAAGAGAGAAGAAAAAGCGTAAAATCCGGGGTACGATTAATGGTTCTGCCGGGTGTCCCAGGCTTTCTGTTTTTAGGTCGTCCAAGAATATTTATGTTCAGGCAATTGATGATATTAATCAAAAAACCCTGGCTTCGGCTTCCAGTAAAGAGAAAGGGTTTGATCTTGCATATGGCGGCAATTGTAAAGCTGCCAAAGAGGTTGGTCGTCTGATTGCCGAGCGTCTGCTGGCATTAGATATTAAGGATGCGGCTTTTGATCGTAATGCTTTTATCTACCATGGCCGGATTAAAGAGCTTGCGGCAGCAGCGCGTGAAGGCGGACTAAAATTTTAGTGTACTTCTGGTTTTTATTTAGAACCGGATCTATACTGAGAAGAGTTTATATTTTACAATAGTTCTAATGGAGGTGTGGCTTGGAAAGGCCCAGATTTGAAGATGAAGTAACTGAACGGGTGGTGAAGATCAACCGTGTTGCTAAAGTTGTTAAGGGTGGACGCCGTTTCAGTTTCAGTGCCCTGGTAGTCGTAGGTGACGGTAAAGGTCAGGTCGGTTTTGGTCTTGGAAAAGCTAATGAGGTTCCTGAAGCTGTACGTAAGGGAACTGAATCAGCTCGACGTCAAATGATTGAGGTTCCCCTGGAAGGGAGTACAATTCCTTATCAAGTTGTTGGAAATTTCGGCGCTGGCAAAGTTCTTCTGCGGCCCGCATCTCCCGGTACTGGTGTTATTGCCGGTGGCGCGGTTCGGGCTGTGCTCGAATCAGTCGGCATTAAAGACATTCTGACCAAATGTATCGGTTCTAATAACCCTCATAATGCAGTCCGGGCTACTCTTGAAGGGTTGACTCAGTTGCAAAGTGCAGAACAGGTATCACGTAACCGTAATAAGCCGGTCACTCTTAATCGATAGTTAATGAGTGACGTTTTTAAAGTTGCATCTCTAATCTATACTGAAAAGAATTAATCCACCGGAGCGGTAAACTGGAGCTTAAAATAATGAGTAGCGTTAAGATAACATTGAAAAAAAGTTGCGCTGGTCGTCTTATAAAACATAGACAGACGGCTGAGGCCTTAGGGTTGCGTAAGATTCGTCAGAGCGTAACCTTGACTGAGACCCCACAGATCGCGGGGATGATTAAGAAGATCTCTTATCTGGTTGATGTTGAGAGGGGTTAGGTTTCTCAAGTCAAATATTTATGATGACTTACACTTCTAAATAATAACCGGAAGATGACATAATATTGAGGGCATAATGGTCGATTTAGCTTCACTGCCGGCTGATAGCGGAGCCGCAAAGAATAGAAAAAGAGTTGGACGGGGAATCGGGTCCGGGTATCATAAAACTGCCGGGCGTGGACATAAAGGGCAGAAGTCCCGTTCAGGTGGTGGCATCCATCCCTGGTTTGAGGGTGGCCAGATGCCTTTGCAACGGCGTATTCCCAAGCGTGGTTTTACTAATATATTCCGCAAAGAATTTGCAATTGTCAACGTCCACCAGCTCAACTGTTTTGAAGATGGTGCGGTTGTCGATGCTGCAGCCCTTACTGAAATGGGCTTGGTTAGCCAGGGAATTGATCGCATAAAGGTTCTTGGTAACGGGCTTTTGAATAAAAAGTTGACTGTCAAAGTTACAGCTTTAAGTGCCACTGCAAAAGAGAAGATCAGTCAGGCCGGTGGTCAGGTTGAGGAGGAGGCTAAGGTTGCTTAAGGGTATCGAGAATATCGGTAATATCCCGGAGTTACAGAAGCGCTTAGGCTGGACATTCTTCTTTCTCTTTATTTATAGAGTTGGAATTCATGTTCCGACTCCAGGTATTGATGGGCAGGCGCTGGCAGCCTTCTTTGTACAGGCAAAGGGGACATTGCTGGGGATGTTTGATATGTTTTCAGGTGGTGGGCTGAGTAAATTATCGGTCTTTTCTCTGGGAATTATGCCTTATATCAGTGCTTCAATTATTATCGAATTGCTGGCGATGGTTGTGCCGACCTTGGAACGCCTCAAAAAAGAGGGTGAAGCCGGCCAGCGGAAGATTACCCGCTATACTCGTTACGGAACTATTTTATTAAGTGTAATCCAGAGTTTCGGAATTGCAGTCGGCCTTGAAAGTATGCAGGGGCCTGCCGGTGAGATGATTGTTATGTTTCCGGGCTGGGGTTTCAGAATTCTTACTATTATTACCCTGACCACCGGTACTGCATTTATTATGTGGATTGGTGAACAGATTACCGAGCGTGGCATTGGTAACGGGATTTCGCTGATTATTTTTGCCGGTATTGTGGCTCGGGGTCCGGCGGCTGTTATTAACTCAATTCGCCTGATTAAGACTGGCGAAATGAGTCTTTTTGTAATGCTTATGATTATTATACTGATGGCGGCAACCATTGGTATTATTGTCTTTATAGAAATTGCCCAGAGGCGAATACCGATTCAATATGCCAAGCGGGTTCAGGGTCGTCGTATGGTTGGCGGCCAGAGTACGCATCTGCCACTGAAGATTAATACAGCTGGGGTTATCCCGCCGATCTTTGCTTCGTCAATTATTATGTTCCCGGCGACGATTGCAAATTTTATCGATATCCCTATAATGAAGAAATTTTCTGCAGCCTTTGTGCCGAGCAGTATCTCTTATAATATTGTCTATGTAATACTGATTTTTATCTTCTGCTACTTCTATACAGCGGTTACTTTTAAACCGGATGATGTGGCTGACAACCTAAAAAAATTCGGCGGTTATGTCCCCGGTATTAGACCCGGTAAACGAACGGCCGAATATCTCGATAAGATTTTGACCCGATTAACATTCTGGGGCGCAGTCTATGTCTCAGTTGTTTGTGTACTGCCGATGTTGTTGATTGGTAAGTTCAATGTTCCTTTCTTCTTCGGTGGTACGGCACTGTTGATTGTTGTCGGGGTCGGAATTGATACAATTCAGCAGATACAGTCGCACCTGATGTCACGGAACTACGAAGGGCTGATGAAAAAAGCTGGCGGTAAACGTAATCGTTAAAGATAAAATTATCTTTTGATCGTTTAATTTTTACTGTAGAAAAATAAGGAGAATACTATGAATTTGATTTTGTTAGGACCTCCCGGGGCAGGCAAAGGAACGCAGGCAAAGAAGATGATTGATGCTTTGCAGATTCCACAAATATCAACTGGCGATATTCTTCGTGCAGCAGTAAAAGGTGGTACCGCGATGGGTATCGAAGCTAAAAAGTATATGGATGCCGGTCAGTTGGTTCCCGATTCAGTTGTCATTGGAATTATTGATGATCGTCTCAAAGAGGATGACTGTGTTAAAGGTTTTATTCTCGATGGTTTTCCGCGGACAGTCGATCAGGCGGCTTCATTGGCCGATATGCTGGAAAAAGGTGGGCGCAAGATTGACCATGTTGTCAGTATTGAAGTTCCGGACGGTGACCTTCTGGCTCGCTTGACCGGACGCTGGATGTGTACTTGCGGTGCCAGTTTCCACAAGATTTTCAACCCTTCCAAGGTTGATGAAGTCTGTGATCTTTGCGGAGCAAATCTCTATCAGCGTGATGATGATAAAGAAGCCGCAATAAAAGTTCGCCTTGAAAATTATCATAATCAAACGGCCCCTTTGATTGATTTTTACAATTCCAGATCTTTACTGCGGTCAATTCCAGGAACTGGAAGTCCAGATGATATTTATACAGCAATCATGGCTGTTATTGATTGATGATAGCGTTACGTTCACAGCGTGAAATTGCTAAACTGAGAGCTGCTAATCTGATGGTCGCTCAAGTTTTGCAACTGGTAAAAAAGAGTGTTGCTCCTGGGGTAACAACTGCCGCACTTGATAAAATTGCAGAAGATGAGATCTTAAAGCAAGGTGCTCGGCCTGCCTTCAAAGGTTACGCCGGTTTTCCTGCAACCCTCTGTACCTCGATCAACCATGAGATTGTACACGGGATTCCCTCAAAAAAGCGCAAGCTAAAAGAGGGTGATATCATAAGTATTGATGTTGGCGTCTGTCTTGATGGATATTATGGCGATGCTGCATTAACAGTCCCGGTTGGAATTGTGGGTAAAGCTTCCCAGCATCTGCTAAAGGTTACTGAAGAATCACTGCATATTGCCATAGCCAATGCAGTTGTCGGTGAGAAACTCTATACCGTATCACATAGTGTCCAGAAGCATGCCGAAGCGAACGGATTTAGTGTAGTTCGGGATTTTGTCGGTCACGGGATTGGTACTGAACTACATGAGCCGCCGCAGATACCGAATTACGGCAAACCGGGTACCGGTTTGACTCTTAAAGCAGGTATGGTAATCGCGATTGAGCCCATGGTGAATATGGGTAGCTATGGAGTCCGAGTTTTAGATGATGGCTGGACTGCCGTGACAATTGACCATTTCCGTTCAGCTCACTTTGAGCATACGATTGCGATAACCGATGATGGGCCGAAAATTTTAAGTCAGATATAGAAAACGAGAATCAGGTACGTAACCATAGCGGAAGAGAGAGATGTCAAATAAAGAAGATGTCATTGAGGTTGAAGGGACTGTAGTTGAAACCCTTCCCAATGCAATGTTTCGGGTTGACCTGGAGAATGGACATCGTGTATTAGCCCATATCTCTGGGAAAATGAGAATGCATTTCATCAAGATTTTGCCTGGAGATAAGGTGACTATACAGTTATCTCCATATGATTTAAGTCGCGGGCGGATAACTTACAGATCCCGGTAGTCGGTTTAAGTCAGCTATAACCTTAAGTGGAGACCGAAATGAAGGTTCGAGCATCAGTTAAAAAAATGTGTGACAAGTGTAAGGTAGTAAAGCGTCGTGGTGTTGTCCGGGTTATTTGTGTGAACCCTAAACATAAACAGCGGCAGGGTTGATAAATTAAGTGCTAGTTTAGAAGGAGAGTCCATTGGCTAGAATCGCAGGGGTGAACTTGCCCCGAAAAAAGAGAATTGTCATCGCCCTGACCTATATTTATGGTGTTGGCCGCAGTCGTGCTGAGAAAATACTTGATGAGGTCGAGATTGACCCTAATACCAGTAGTGACGACTTAAATGATGAACAGCTTGCCCGCATTCGTGATAAAATTGAGGATGAATACCGGATCGAAGGTGATCTGCGGCGTGAAATTACAACTAATATTAAAAGATTGATGGATATTGGTTGTTATCGTGGTTTGCGCCATCGTCGAAAATTACCGGTACGCGGACAGCGGACTAAAACCAATGCTCGGACTCGTAAAGGTCCGGCTCGTGGTCCAGTTGTAAAAAAAGGTTGATTAAGTTAAAATAGCTTGATTAGAGCAAGAATTAACTGGTGGCGGGCTGTGATGCCTGAAGCTGCTAGGAGGGAAAATGGCTAATCCGAAAGGTAGAACCGGTAAAAGCCGGGTTAAAAAGAATGTTCCTGCAGGGATCGCTTATGTTTTGGCGACCTTCAATAACACTAAGGTCAGTTTCACAGATCCGCAGGGAAATGTGATTGCCTGGGCCAGTGCCGGGGTTGTCGGTTTTAAGGGTTCGCGTAAAAGCACGCCTTTCGCCGCACGGCAGACTGCGGAAGAAGCGGCGAAAAAAGCGATGGACCACGGTATGCGTACTGTTGATGTTCATGTTAAAGGGCCTGGTTCTGGACGTGAATCTGCTATTCGAGCAATTCAGAGTGTAGGCATGACAATTAATGTAATTAGAGATATTACTCCCATTCCGCATAACGGGTGTCGCCCCCCGAAGCGGAGAAGAGTTTAGTCTAAGGAGGAAGTTTTGGCACGATACAGAGAATCTGTCTGTCGCCAGTGTCGGCGTGAA
>Ga0164318_10003479_pt1 | contig 14918 bp, 14 predicted proteins | sample GuaBasSedimGuay9_FD_113734 | JGI IMG/M metagenome (GOLD analysis project Ga0164318, IMG submission 113734) | Subseafloor sediment microbial communities from Guaymas Basin, Gulf of California, Mexico - Guay9, Core 4571-4, 0-3 cm | ecosystem: Environmental > Aquatic > Marine > Hydrothermal vents...
CGCCTTATTCACCTGATCTCAACCCGATCGAGCGGGTCTGGCTGATTATGAAAGCTCGCTGGTTCAACAACCATGTCTGTAAGAATGTTGACCAACTTATCGACCGATTGGATCAAGCGATTCCCGATGTCATTAACAACCCGCAACACACCCAAAAAACAGCTGCAATCGGAAAGTTATTCTGAGAACTACTATAAAGCTATTGCCGGGGCACAATATAAGTTTGTAGTTTTCTCTTTCAGAATTTTACTTCTGAACTTCCGGTATGTCGGATTGTTTATTGAAACTTTTTTGTGAATCGACATCCAATTTCTCATGATACTTGACTGCCGCTTTGACAAACTCACGGAAAAGCGGATGCGGTCGGGTCGGGCGTGATTTTAATTCCGGATGGAACTGAGACGCCACAAACCAGCGATGCTCCGGAATCTCGATAATCTCTACTAATCTACCATTAGGTGATAAACCGCTAAGACGGAGACCATGTTCGGTAAGCATTTCTCTGTAGACGTTGTTGACTTCGTAGCGATGGCGGTGGCGTTCGGATATCTCATTTGTTCCGTATGCTTTAGCGGCCAGAGAACCATCTTCAAGAATACACGGGTAAGCTCCCAATCTCATCGTACCGCCCAATTCGCTGACCCCTTCCTGATCAGCCATCAAATGAATAACCGGATGCTTTAACCCTTCCTGGTAGAATTCATAACTGTGCGCATCAGGCAAATCACACATGTTGCGGGCAAACTCTATGACAGCGCACTGCATTCCCAAACAAATCCCCAGAAATGGAATATTGTTCTCGCGCACATACTGAATGGCATCGATTTTCCCCTCGACTCCACGTTCGCCAAAACCTCCGGGAATGAGCAGACCGTCTATATCGTACAACAGTTTACCTGCGCCGTGTTGCTTAATATCCTCCGAACTGACCCAGATGAGTTTTACCTCAGCTTCGCTCGGAACACCACTGTGCACAAAAGCTTCTATGATAGATTTGTAGGCATCTTTGAGATTCACATATTTTCCGCAGATAGCGATCTTAATATGGTGTTTGGGGTAGTGGATTTTTCTTACCATTTCTTCCCATTCGCCCATTACAGGATCAGGAAGATCAAGCCCGAAATGTCTGCAGATAATATCGTCAGTTCCCTGCTCGTGAAACTTCAAAGGCACTTCATAAATTGTGGAAACATCTTCAGCAACAATAACGGATTCGGTCGGAACAGAGCAGAAGAGGCTAATCTTTTTGCGCAATCCTTCATCGAGTGGGCGTGCAGAACGACACAACAGCATGTTGGGCTGAATACCGATTGCTCGAAGTTCGCGAACTGAATGTTGAGTTGGTTTAGTTTTGAATTCACCGGCTGTTGTTATATAAGGAACCAGTGTGACATGTATGTACATAACGTTACTGAAGCCTTCTTCTATTCCCATTTGTCGGATGGCTTCCAGGAACGGCAAAGACTCAATATCCCCCACAGTACCACCAATTTCGCCTATGACAACATCGGGTTTATCTTCCAATTGAACGAAACGGCGGATGCGTTTTTTGATTTCTTCGGTAACATGGGGTATTACCTGTACTGTTGCCCCCAAATAGTCTCCGCGTCGTTCCCTGGTGATGATAGTATGATAAATCTGGCCAGTGGTTACGTTATTATCGGTGCACAAGGTATTATCCAGGAAGCGTTCGTAGTGTCCTAAGTCCAGGTCGGTTTCGGAACCGTCATCGAGCACAAAAACTTCGCCATGCTGGAAGGGGTTCATGGTTCCGGGGTCGACATTGAGGTACGGATCGAGTTTTATATTGAGCGCTTTGAGTCCGCGTTTCTGCAAGAGCAATCCTATTGATGCTGCCGCAATCCCTTTTCCAAGCGCTGAAACTACCCCACCGGTAATAAAAATGTACTTCACTTTCTCAGACATAACTTTCCCTATTTGTAAATCCCATCCATTTTTTTCAAGTCTTCCGGAATATCAACCGAGACGGTCCGCATCTTCGTCTTGAAGACAATTATCTGTCCGCCATTTTCAAGAATGCGTAATTGCTCAAGCGACTCCGCTTTCTCCAGTGGAGATTTCTTCCATCGGGCAAACTGCAATAAATTTGAACGGCGATAGAAATAAATCCCTACATGCCCGAGGAATTGATATTGAGCAGTGTAGCTTTTCGGGTCAACATCTCGCAGATAAGGGATTGGAAACCGTGAAAACCACAGGGCGCGACCATTAGCTGCCGTTACTACTTTAACGATGTTGGGGTCATGAAGTTCATGGTCAGATTGTAACCGATGAGCAAAAGTGGCATAGTGAATCGAAGGTGTTTTCTTCATAATTGATATTACACGGTCCAACACTGGCGCTTTAACCCCGAAATTATCCGCCTGGATATTAACAATCAGCTTACCACCGACCTTTTCAATCACTTCGGCCACCCGGTCAGAGCCGGTGCGATGACGCTTTGACGTGATTATTGCTTCACCGTCAAAATCCTCTACAATCTCTTTAATTTTTTCACTATCGGTAGCTACAATCAAACGGTCTATCTGCTTTGATTTGCTGATTTCGTTGTACACATAAGCTAACAGGGGCTTACCTCGATATGGATGGATCACCTTATTAGGGAAACGTGTTGACCCGAGTCGTGCTGGTATAACCGCTACTACGTCAATCATCAGTCGATGACTTTCGGTACGAGGAAAAACTGGTTGTTGGCAGCAGGTTCATTTATCTGTACTTCCCTGTGACTTAGAGAGAATTTCGTTATGTCGTGCCAACATAAGGACTTACAGGGCATGGCCGTGCCGTGTAATTCTTCATTTGTGTTAACAGCCTGCAATTGTCTGAAATTCACAGCGTTTACAATAAACTTCCCTGCCAGTTGTATGATTTCCTCAAGGGTCAACGCGAAACGGGCAAGTCGTGCTAAATGCTCAACTTGTTGATATATAAGTCGCATAGATGAAAGTACTTCGCTCTGACAGTCATGTCAAGAAAAGAGTCATAATCAGCAGGAGTTTATCAACCAATTTATCTTGGCGGTCTTTCTGTATTAGAGCTATTCCTTAAGTTTTGACTTTTTTCTTTGCTATCTTGAATTGTTCATTCTTTTATCTATGCCTGGATTAATCTTTTTCTGGATACACCTGTCATATTTTTGGAAATTAAATGAATGGCGAAGGCAGATAACGAGACAATCACTAGGCTTGTTGCCCAGGCCCGGGAAGGTGACCGGGAGGCGTTTTCAAAACTGATACGGTTAATGATGAACGACATTATAGCTCTTACATTTAGGATGACCGGTGACCGAGAAACGGCAAAAGATCTGGCTCAGGACACTTTCCTGACAGCCTGGGAAAAGCTGTCCGGCTTTCGTGGTGAAAGCGCATTCCGCAGTTGGTTGTATCGAATAGCAACCAATAAAGCCATCAATTTATTAAACCGACCAGCTTCTCGTGAACTTCCCCTTGATATGGAACTACCATCAGTATCAACCCCTGAAACCAAACTTATCCGCAAAGAGTTGCAGGACAGTGTACGAGAGTTTATGCAACAGCTTCCTCCCGGGCAACGAGTCGTATTTGACTTGCGCTTTTATAAACAGTTGAGTTTCGAAGAGATTTCAACCATAACTGGTCGCGCAGTTGGTACGGTTAAGACTCACTATAGACAGTCTGCAATAAAGTTGCGAGAGTGGGCTTCCAGAAAGGGATGGCGGTCATGAATTGCCGCAAAGCACAAGAGGAGCTGTACGAACACCTCGGACAGCAAAAACTCCCTGATTACCTTGAGGAACACATCACACAGTGCGATGATTGCCGTGCTCTCTGGCAAGAGCTTTGTCAATTCGGTTCCATGCTGGGCAGTGATGAATCCTTTTACATTGACCCTGTCGAAATAGACGAAATGACTCAGCAAATAGAGCAGAGGATTGACAATGCAACCCCTCAGAATGTTCCCCTGTTTAATAGAATCATTCAATTCGCGTTGCCGGTGGCAGCTTCACTACTGTTCTTATTTGGTATATCAAGATTAACTAACAATCCACTAACTTCCTACTCCGATCAGGAACCAACGCTTTACCAGATTTCCGAGTGGAGTGATTTGACATACGGTAACGACGATGACATCGAATTTGATGCTATCACTTTTAACCTGCTTCTGCGAGATTATACATCAGGAGTGGAGACTGCCTCCGGCGAGGCGCTTCTTGACGATCTCACTGATGATGAATTTGAATATCTAAAAGATAACCTGGATATGGGAGATCTGTTGTGATACGTATAGGTAATTTTATGTTGGCTGTTTTTCTTGCAGCTCTTTTGTGTCTGGTACCACCGATATCAGCAGAAACTTTAGTTGATTCGGTTTTGTTGACTCCCAGTCAGCAAGATTGGTACCCCGAAATGGGCATGGGGACCAGACAAGTTCCCGGATTTCACTTTGCTCAGATTGATCAAGATTCACGACCACAAGTAGAACCGGAACGCCAATCGCGTCAGCGTCGCAAACACCTTGAACAGTTGCGTCTGTTTAAGTTGCTTGAACTGCTTGATCTTTCCCCTGAGCAGGAGTCAGATTTTATTGTGGCTTTCCGTCAGCACCGCAAAGCTCAACAAAAGCTGCATTCAGTACGAGCTGATATCGTTGATCGATTAGCCCTTGGACTTAAAGAAAAATCTTTGCCACCGGATGAGGTCTATCTGTTGGTGGGGAAACTTGAAAAAAACTCCCAGGAACATCTGAAACAGAACCAGGAATTTCTGGGACAGGTCCGGGGTATTCTTGATGTCTGGCAGTATGGAAAACTGGCCGTGTTTAAGGATCGCTTTGAGTATGAACTACTGGAAGCCGTGAAAACCTTTCACGACCGACCTGGCCGCGGGATGGGACGTGAAGAACACTATGGTAGATAATGAATCACTGGATACGAGATAAATCAAAAAACGAACTAACTGAACTAAGGAGGTTGTTATGAAGAAGACAGTAATCCTAGGTATGGTTCTGGCGCTCCTGGCGTCATCAGCCTGGGCACAGTTTGATGGTCGCGGATGGGGTCAAGGTGATCGCCCTATGCCCCAGGGACAGCGACAACAGGGATTCGGTCCGCATCATGGGCAAGGATTTCATCAAGGGCAAGAGTTTGGAGGGGCTTTATTGTTCGCTGATGAAATAGGATTGACTGATGCTCAGCGAGACAAGATCGAAACCTTGATGATAGAACACAGGCTTGCGATGGTGGACATTAAAGCTGAAGCCAGGAAAGCTCAGATAAAGGTCAAAGCAATCATGCGCGATGTTGATACTCCTGAATCAGATGTGATGCGAGCTATAGACGGAGCAGCGCGGGCAAAATCTGAAATTGCCAAAGCTAAGTATGCTCACCGCAAGCAGTGTCGTGAAATTCTTACACCGGAACAGCAAGACAAACTGGATGAGTTGCGCCTTGAGCGACGTAAAATGCGCTTTGAAGACAGACCCGGCAAGGGTTCTCCTCGTGGCCGTCGCTCTGGAAGATAAGCGCGAATCCTGACAGATTAATCTCTGTATTGACCGCCTGGTTGTATAGCCGGGCGGTTTTTTAGTAGTACGCCCGGTATGTGCACAGACTTGGAGGTGGAAGTCCTCCCCGGACGCCCCATAGCTATGGGCTTGTTGAAGAACCCCGGTCAGCGATACCATAAGGGGGAGACAAGTCCCGTCTCTGCCACGAGAGGAGATTGAAATCCCGAGCAGCGGGCGGTTTTACGTCGCCCGTTCTCAAAACCGCACTCTCAACAAACTTGCACTTAGGATACTTTTTCAACAAGCCATTGAGAATATCTCCGAATCTCTGTTGTCTCGTAGCGGATTACTCACCAAGGAAGAACTTTACCCTGCTGTTGTTTGTCTCCCGCCAATCTTCGAGATATTTCTGAAATTCAGCGAATTTATCAACCGGCACAAGATTTCTTGAGTATGCATTATAATAAGAGACAATAACCACCGTATCTTTGGTAATTGTTGATCTGCGCCAGTTCGCAAAGGAGCAATCGAGACTTGAATCAGACGGTACTACAATAGAATCTACATTCAGAGATATATCCCATGTGATAGCCAATTCGCAGTAGCTTTCGCTACAATCCTGTAAATCAACCGGAATAGATCTGGTATTGAAATCAATCTCATCAATCGCACTCCTTAGTGAAAAAAGAAGTGGGCTGACAAACAATGTATTGCCAAGACGTGGAAGTGAACGGTGGGTCAGAGCAGTAATAGTCGCCTGAAGAGGAACATCTGGATTTTCAACTTCTTGAAAATCAACTGAGGTAATTTCAAAATCTCCGATTTCTTCCGGAAGCCATCTTTCTGCGTATTCGGTCAATTTTTCACTATCGCATCGACGTATATAATATTGCATTCGCCTTGCCTGATTACCAGTAACAGAAATGTCGAGTTGAAATCTGGCTGAAAGATCATCGTTTATGTGAAGTTTAGCATGACGACTCTTGCTGTTATCAGAAACACTACTGGGGGGTGTTCGTAAAAGAATCCCGCCTGTATCGGTCACAACAAGCGCAGGAAGGTTTTCATCAACGAAGGGAAGATCACCGAACGGACACAAATCGCATGTAGGATCAAGCCAAATAGTGTCGCCCTCCACAATAGTCATAGTGATTACATGATTAAAGCCTGTTGTTGGAAATGTAGAGTCTATTTTCCGATGACCGCGAGTAGCAATAAGCGCAGGGTAAGCTTCAATGCCGTGACATTTCATATATGAAACAAGCAATGTTGTCAGGTCTTTACAGTCGCCGTATCCATGCTCTTGTGTCCATGAAGCAGCGTGCGGGCGAAAACCTCCCACACCAACCTGGACGCAAACATAGTAGGTGTTGTCGAGGACATATCTGTATACTGCGCGGGCAACGTTTAGCAGGCTGTTGAAAAAGTCGGTTCAGGGTGGTTAGTTTCTTTTGTCGTTATCATATTGTGCTCAGTCGGATGATGGTGGATATCTTTGCTCAGTGATCGACCTGTCTCTGATTCACGAAAATGCCGGCGAAATGAAAAACTCCATTTTTTGTCTTTTCCTTTAGTAATACCAGTAAACCCACGATCGAAAATTACTATTGCGTTTGCTTCAGGGTATTCGGTTGGAGCTTCAATTACCCATTCACTTGCGCCTATTATACCCCATTCATCTGAGCTATAAGTTGATACGGGAACAATAGAGATAATTAGTACCGCACAGACAACAAATGATCGGATAATTCTCGTTAAGAACATATCTTCCTCCTCTCTTACCATTTTGAAAATAGAACTTCCTTTTAATGTGTCAGGAACGAAGAAGCAACCCGCGATGTCTCCTGACAAGAAGAACGATAACACTCCAAAGCATCTGCACAAGGTTCATTATTAAAGAGCGTTATTTGAATCATTCGTACATTGGTAGCTTTTTCCCTTACTCCCGTTGTCGTTCTCGGAATAGCTGGCCTATCTCGGCGCCTACGATGAACACCACCGATGAGTAATAAAACCAGAATGCAACTATTACCAAAAATACATAGGTGCCATAAATAGCCTTGATTGTCGCCATATGTGTGATATAGTACCCGAAAGCCTGCTTGGCAATCTCCCACAAAACAGCCGCCCATAGTGCGCTTAGCGCCACGACCCGTTTTTGAAGTTTCTCATACGGAACCAGGTAGTACAGCACAAAAAATACCGAGAATACCAGAGCAAAGGACACTACAGAAAATGATAATCGCTCCAGCGCACTCAGCTCCAGAAACTTAAGGAGTTCGACATTTGATGCGGAATCCTTGAGAATCTCCAGCACTGGCAATACTGTAATCGAAAACACAACATAAACCATCACCAATAGGATCATACCAAAGTCACGCAGCTTGCCTACCAGCATATGTTTCTGGACTCTACTGGCGAAAACCTGATTGAGGATAGTGCGCATGCTGGAGAATAACCCGCTGGCGGCAAACAGCAGACCCGCAGCACCGACAATTCCGGCTACTTTGCGGTAAACACGAAACTCCTCGACACGATCAAAGATAATTTGTCGGATAGTTTCGCTGTAGGTTTCATAGGGGATAATGCGGCCAATGATTGTGGTAATCTCGTTCTCGAGAGCGCTTCGTTCCAGGATTGCCCCCAACACGGCGAACATCACCAATACAAATGGCACCACACAGACAAACAACGAAAACGACAACCCGCCCGACAGCAGAAAAATATGGTGATCATCGACCCGATTGTACAGCCCACCGAAGTAATGTTGAAGCCATTGCCGAATAGAATAGTACGCCGGAGGGTGAAAAAACCAAACGGGTTTGTTATCCTTGTTGTCAGAGGTCATTACAGCTTTCGTCGAGAGTCATAGCGATTGTCATAAATACCTTCCACTTAAATCTTTCCTAAGTCTGAAAACTTGGGGCGCTCGGTTTACAACTGGCTGGCGATAGTATCTCTCGGTTCAAATCGCTTCAGCAACCACAGATCATGTTGGTAGATAAAAATTAGACGCACCGGACGGTCTTTCATATTAGTACTATCCATTACAAAACAATCAGCAATTGCGTGTTTATCGGTATAGGCTATTTCGCAATCGCCCAGACGTTCAAAGGGAAAATCATTCTCATACCCCCAGCAGAAGTTTAGAAGTGAATCACTATTCTGCCCCGCGGAGAGAATATCAGGTGACAAAAGAGAATCGATTGCGGCTCGGCTATGATTCTTAATTGCTTCCTGAAGCTGGAAAACTTGCTCTTTGAGCACCGGGATGTGGTCCCTCGAAGGAGTCTCTTTGCTGCAACCAGCGATAAAAATAAAGCCGACAACTAAAATGATGGTTGTAAATCTATTCATTTGTTTTCCTTCGGTATTAAGCCATCGAAACGAAACTGACCATTGCCGCTACGTTCAATTACACCGGCCTTTACCAGGGAACTCATAGTTCGAGTGGCGGTTATGTTCCAAAACCAATATTTATACCCTTGTGTTATATTGTCATGTCCAAACGAAGATGCAATAATCTGCAAGCTGTCACCAGCGTCGATTAACAATTGATCGGCTGGCCGTACCAAAGCATCGATAGCCAGACGGACTATCGAAGAATCCATAACATACGCCTTAGGTATATAGTCTGGAGTATACTCCCAGCGAACCCGACCTTTTCTCCTCCCCTTGAAAAGGAAGTTCGGGTCACATTTAATCTCCGGCAATTGGTCGCCATAGTAAATGCGGTAGTTGGATTTATTTTTGTTAGCAGCATAGAAACTGCTCCCGGTCAGAACTGGTCCTCCCTGGACAAAATACATAAACGATGGAGTATAGATATTGCAAAGGTCATTACCTCGAAAAATTGTAAGAAACTCTCCTTTGGAAATGAACCTGCTCCCCAGATCCCACCAGAGAACCAAACCGCCAATAACAGGATAGGTATGATAAAGTATGGCGCCACCATCGTAAAAGGTATTGGAATCTACCGGTACTTTCCCTTCGGCAATGAGACTATCGCGTACTTTGCGGTACGTATCCATCTGCGCCGCTATAACTGACGCAAGAGAATCGCTGGTTGAAACCGCCAATTGCTTCCCCGCTTCAGCTTCCGCAACTGATATAACAGGCACATTAAGTTTATAAGTACCTTTATCTATTCGAATGTAACCCCTGGCGGTCCAGTTTTCAATTTCCTTCTTTACAAACGAAGTGTCGCATATTGCCAGATCGGCAATCTCCCCTATTGATTTCCCTTCGTTTAGCAAAACAAAAAGCGTACGAGCAAATTCGTTATCGAAATTTGGTAAGTTGCCAACGCGTGGTGGAAGCATTATGCGATTCTGAAAATACGGCACCATCCCATCCGGTAAATGAAAGGTTATATTAAAGTGCTGTTCGTACGCTAATTGGTCTGGAAGAATTATATCCATTGTGTCGACCACATCGAAGAGCCGCAAAGTCACTTGAGCCCGGCCATAATTCCCCGGTATCACCAGAACCGGATCGAGCCAGGCAGTTTCGCCGGGAGGAATGGCATAGCATGTATGCGCTCGTCGATTCGGATTTAGGTACTCGCCGGTATACTGAAGTTCTGTTTCAGCAATGATGAACTTGGTCAATGGACTTCTGTTGGCAACCTCCATTCGGGCTCTCTGTTCACCCCAACGCCACGAAGGAACCTCTACTTCTCCGACATATATATCTCGTTCCTGAGTGCAAACCACCTGTCCAAACATAATTGCGCTTAATATGGCGACTGTTAGAAATCTCTTTCGCATCTTAGTTTCTCCTCATTTGTCGTTGGGCTGCGAGTTGACCACATGCAGCGTTGACATCAGTCCCCCGACTCTTACGAACCATCACAGCCGGTAACCGGGGATAGAGTTTCCGGGCAAAAGCATCCACTTCTTCATCAGTAGGGCGAATGAAATCCAGTCCTTCTACCGGGTTATACGCCAGGATATTTATTTTACAGGGAATCCCCTGCAACAGACGAGTTAACGCCTTGACATCTTCCATACTGTCGTTAAAACCCTTAAACAGGATGTACTCTATAGTTACACGAGATTTTGTCTTTCGGGTATAGTAGCGCAGGGTTTCCATCAGACTATCAAGATCGTAACTGCGAGCAACAGGCATCAGTTGCTCTCGCTTTTCCTGCGTAGCGGCGTGCAACGAAAGAGCCAGGCGGCTCTTGAGTCCAAGGTCTGCCAATTTGCGAATGCCGGGATTTATTCCTGAAGTGGAAATAGTGACCTTGCGAGCTCCAACACAAAGACCTGTTTCATCCGTAATTATATCCAGTGCTTTGAGAACATTATCGAGATTCAGTAACGGTTCCCCCATACCCATCATAACAACGTTTGTGAAAACATCGCTGCCAAATCTCTCACGCAACCCAAGTAACTGCCCGACAATTTCACCAGGCGTAAGGTCACACAGCAGACCCATAGAACCGGTGGCACAGAAACGGCATCCCAAGGCACATCCGGACTGAACTGATATGCATGCTGTTGTCCGATCACCACCCGGGATGAGTACTGTCTCAACCGGATTGCCATCACTTAAACGAAAAAGAAACTTGCGCGTACCGTCCTGCGAAACTAATTCTTTCTCCAATTCCAGCAAATCGAAGACATAATCTTTATCTAAACGTTGCCTGACTTCTTTGGTAAGGTCTGTCATCTTGTTAAAATCATACTGCCTGACTTTGTACAGCCAGTTATAGACTTGGCCGCCCTTATAGGCTTTTTGCCCCAATGTCAGCATCAGTTCTTCTAATTGTGGCTGGGTATAACCCATAATGTTGATCTTTTTCATAGACATGTAATTTAACGGAAAGACATTAAATGGCAAGGTCATTTCACTATACGACCTAACAATCCGTTAATCGCTGGATAGAATAAAAGTTGAATGGCTCTTATATGTTTGTCATACCAGTACTTGACACATGGGGATGACAGACATTTATTAAGCGAGATTTCGGGGTGTAGCGCAGCATGGTCAGCGCGCCTGCTTTGGGAGCAGGATGTCGGAGGTTCAAATCCTCTCACCCCGATTTTGTTTGTTCCCTCTTAAACCCGGAAGATTCAAAGGAAAAACCTTTAATGACAAAGGCTTATACCAGTTTATGGATAGTGTTAACAAAGTAAATCTGAACGATTTTAAAACAGATATAAACAAGGCGTAAAAAGCTCGCAGGAGCTACCTGATGTTAAACCCACAGACCACCAGAATTGCGTTCATACAGTCGCCAGCTTTCCCTTTGTAATTTATTTACTCTAAATCCCATCGTGAATCAAAAACGAAAAAGACCCGTGACTTGTTCAAGGAAGACTAACTACTTTACTGCTTCACACTTAAGACTTTATTATCATGTCACCGTTGATAAAAGTTGAGACCACTTACTGAAATATATGTGTTCCCGCAAAGTGATAATGTCCTGCCTGTCAAATCCCTTGTTTTCTGACGGGTTTCGCTATATATTATATATTATAGAGACACTTAAGATCAGTACCCCTGTTTGCTGTGTTGAGCTGTCACCTGACAATTCGATTGCTGTAAACTCTGAACCTGTCGAGATGGCGCAGAAATGAAGAGAAGATCAAATAATCCAGAACACACTTGTACTTCGGAGGAAAACCATGAGTAGTAGCAGTAAATTGACGATTCTCATTGTGCTCGGTCTACTGGTCACAATGGTAACAGTAACTGCGGTTGCAGAGGAAGGCAAGACAGTTTCTATCTCTGGTCAGATGGATTCAGAGTTCTCAACTGTTCAGGATGACCAACTACAATTTCTGAGCAGTCCAACTGGAATAGACTCTGATAACGATATCTATTGGTCAGATCAGTTTGCATGCCCGGACCTGGCATATAGTGTATTTGCCATGGCTACATATGATGGAGATTTGATCTTTGGTGGCTTCTTGTCTAATGTTGCCGGTATACAGGTCAATAGCATCGCTCGCTGGAACGGATCAAACTGGAGCACTTTGGGAGAAGGTTTTACTTATTACACACAATCTATTGGACGTGTGTATACTCTATTAGAATGGGATGGCTTGCTGGTAGCAGGAGGTTTCTTTAGTCATTCAGGCAACACCGTAGTTAACAATATTGCTGTCTGGAATGGTTCGATCTGGAGCTCGCTCGGTTCAGGACTTTCGAACAATGTGAAGGCATTGGCTGTTTTCAACGAAGTTCTTTACGCTGGTGGTGAATTCGGTTTAAGTCGATGGACAGGTACCAGCTGGGAATCTGTAATGACCCAGTCCTGGGCATATTCTGTGGAAGCGTTGGCTGTTTTCAATAATCTCCTTTATGTGGGTGGGAAGTTTACCGAGACACCCGATGGTCCGGCGGATCACATCGCTGTCTTTGACGGCAACCAGTGGGACGTAGTAGGAAGTGGGACTGATGATGATGTGTACGCACTATCCGTGTATGATGATAAACTTCGGGTTGGAGGCACTTTCACGAATGCCGGGGGTATTGTAGCCAATCACGTGGCATATTGGGATGGTTTTTCATGGGGTACAATGGGGGACGGTACTATAGGTACTGTGTACGAGTTCCATGATTTCAATGAAACGCTCATTGCTGGATGCAAGAACTATGAGTATTTGGATGATCCAAGTGCGTCTCTTGCCAAATGGAGCGGGACTGAATGGGAGATCATCGAAGATGGAGTAGAAGGAATAGCCCAGGCAATGATCACATACGAGAATGAACTGGTCGCTGTTGGCGACTTCGAATATGCAGGTGAAATTTACAGTATCGGTTCGTGGGATGGGATAGAATGGGAACCACTTCCTACTTCTGATTTCAAGGGTATAGATAATTATGTAAACGCCTTAACAGTATATAATGGGAATCTTGTTGCAGGTGGGACATTCAAACAAGCGGGCAGGAAACGGTGCAAAGACGTGGCGATGTGGGACGGTTTTGACTGGAGTCCTCTTGGAGAAGGATTTGACAGAGAAGTTAATTGTCTGGGTGTCTATGACGGGCTTCTGATTGCTGGCGCTCGTCATCATTTTGGATACGAAGGCGAGCAACAAATTGGTGCCTGGGATGGTCTGTCATGGCAATTCATTGACGAAGGATTGGAAGCGTGTAATGTACCGGCCATTTATGACTTTATTGAGTATGACGGCAAACTGGTCGTCGCTGGTGGATACTTTGAACTTTTTGGTGAATTTATAGGACATCTGGCAGTGTGGGATGGTGTTGGGTGGTCCGGGATGGATATACCCAGTCCTTCCTTCTCCCGGCTAATGGCACTTGGAGTTTATGAAGGAAACCTTATTGTGGGTGGAATTACCAAAGGCGATTCAACCGAGTTGAACCATATTTACAGTTGGGACGGTTCGGTCTGGACAGCGCTTGGTGATGGTGTAAATGGTTATGTTTACACAATTTGCGCATATCGCGACGAGTTGTACATCGGGGGGATGTTTGATCATATAGGGGATGTTGCTGTGAACGAAATTGCGCGATGGAACGGGGACTCGTGGACTTCGGTTGGTGGTGGCTTTGACGAGAACGTACATAGTCTTTGTGAATATAATGGATCTTTGATTGCAACTGGTGATTTTAAGTACGCTGGTGGTATCCCAATGGTTGGAATTGCCTCGTGGAGCGGTTCCCAATGGAGTCCGCTCGGATCCTGTTTAAACGGTAGTGGATTCGATGTTGTGGTTCATGATAATTCTCTTGTTGTAGGTGGACTTTTCACTACTGCTGGTCAGGATATATCATCTCATATCGCTTTTTGGAATAAACCATCGAGTTGCTGTCTTGGTTATACCGGCAACGTTGATGGTGATATAAACGACGCGGTCAATGTGTCGGATCTCACATACTTGGTGGCATATCTATTTACTTCAGGCCCGCCACATTCATGTGAAGCTGAAGCTAATATTGATGGTAACGGGGGTATTGATGTCTCCGACATGACATGTCTGGTGGCTTATCTGTTTACTAGTGGTTCTGCACTACCACTGTGCCCGTAGGCATGATCACATATACAGCTTCAGCGAAAAAAAATCAACGGCCACTTCTCATTGTGAGAGGTGGCCGTTTCTATTTGGTATTCACTCAGAAAATGCGGTTGAGTGATTCATGTTCGGCATACAGCCATGATAGTATAAAACAGTCTTTCCTCACACCCCCAATTTTTTCAACGTCGCAGGAATGTCATTGAAGGTCTTGCAGGCATGGGCGCCATGATCAGCCAGATCGACGTAGCCGATCTAACCTACCTTGTAGCATATCTGTTCACTGGCGGCCCGCCTCCTCCATGTGAAGATGAAGGTGATGTTGATGGCAGCGATGGAATTGATGTCGCTGACTTGACTTACCTTGTAGCTTACCTGTTCACTGCCGGCCCTGAACCGCCACCGTGCTGATAACGACAG
>Ga0164318_10003480_pt1 | contig 14918 bp, 12 predicted proteins | sample GuaBasSedimGuay9_FD_113734 | JGI IMG/M metagenome (GOLD analysis project Ga0164318, IMG submission 113734) | Subseafloor sediment microbial communities from Guaymas Basin, Gulf of California, Mexico - Guay9, Core 4571-4, 0-3 cm | ecosystem: Environmental > Aquatic > Marine > Hydrothermal vents...
ATCATTTGCAAAAGAAGCTGCAATGTCTAAACTCTATTGTTCGGAAATTGCAAAAGAAGTAGCAGATGATGCAGTTCAAATTCACGGCGGATACGGATTAATGAAAGATTATCCGATTGAAAGATTTTACAGAGATCAAAGATTATTGCAAATAGGAGAGGGAACATCTGAAATTCAAAAATTGGTCATTGCCAGAAAAGTTTTAAATTAAAAAATATTAAATAAAACTTGTTTTTTTAAAAAAAATTTTTTATTTTTATAGGAATTAATAATTTTGCGGTTCGAAATTTTTACTTACAATTTATAAAAGGAGTAATTTTATGATTAAAATACCCGTTAAAGAAGGCGAAAGCATTGAAAGAGCTTTAAAAAGATTAAAACGAAAAACTGATTCAACCGGCATTATCAAAGAAGTCAGAAAACGGAAACAATTTGTAAAACCGTCTGTTTTTAAACGTCAGCAATTGATTAAAGCAAGATATGTTGAGCAACTTAAGAGAGAAGAAAACGAATAAGTCAACCTTATAATAGCTTTCTCGAGATTTTATTTCGGGAAAGTTATCTTCTTTTAAATGTATTTTTTACATTTTAAACGTTTACTGAATGCATAAGAAGAGATTCTTGAAATATATTGAATACCAAAAAAAATACTCTTCTCATACCGTAAATTCTTATGCAACTGATTTAAATAATTTTTATGGGTTTTGTATTGATAATGAATTTATTACATCAGAAGATGAAATTATTTCTGATTATAAAATTATCAGAAAGTGGATTGTTTTTTTATCCTCTCAAAAATTATCTGCAAAATCGATTAATCGAAAACTTTCTACACTCAGATCATTTTATAATTTTTTATTAAGAGAAAATTTGATCGATTCAAATCCGATACTTAAAATTACTCGTTTAAAAACAGAAAAAAAACTTCCCGAATTTATCTCTGACAAAAAAATGGAGTTACTGCTTGACAGTCCTGTTTTTTCAGATGATTTTGAAGGTGTCAGAAATCATCTTATTATTGAAATGTTATACGGTACAGGAATGAGAAGAGCTGAATTAATAAATTTATCCGTAAAAAATATTGATTTGAATAAACAGAACGTTAAAGTAACAGGGAAAAGAAATAAACAACGAATTATTCCGTTTCCCGTTAATTTATCTGAATTAATTAATAAATATCTAATGTTACGAAAGGAAATAAATACTGAGAATGAATTTTTATTTCTGACTAAAACGGGAAAAAAGATATATCCTAATTTAGTATACAGAACCGTTAATAAATTTATTTCTTTTGTTAGCACGCAAAAGAAAAAAAGTCCGCACACATTAAGACATACTTATGCAACATCTCTTTTAAATAACGGTGCGGATATTAATGCTGTTAAAGAATTATTAGGACATGCAAATTTATCTGCTACCCAAATATATACGCATAATACTTTTGAAAAATTAAATCGAATTTATAAACAAGCTCATCCGAGAGCAAAAAAATAAAACACTATGGATATAAATATTAAAACAACAAATTTTGATGCAGACGCAAGCTTAATTGATTTTGTAAAAACAAAAATAAATAAGCTGGATAAGTATTTTGACGGCATTATTCGTTCGGAAGTTATATTGAATTTTAATAAATCAAAAAAGAAATTTACTGATAATAAAGAAGCGAAAGTCATTTTGGAGGTTCCGGGCAATGATTTATTTGCCGAAAAAGAGGCTGTTTCATTTGAGGAAGCGGTTGATTCTGTGATAGATGCAATAGAAAAACAAGTTAAGAAACATAAGGGGAAATTAAGACCTTAAAAAAAAATAAAAAACATTTTGTTTAATAAAATAATATTCCTTAAATTTGCAACCCGATTTTTGAGAGCAACCGAAAGTCGAAAAGTTCTATAAGGAAATAATTTATCTCTAATAAAAGAAGAGTCTTTGCCGATATAGCTCAGTTGGCCAGAGCAGCTGATTTGTAATCAGCCGGTCGGCGGTTCGAATCCGTCTATCGGCTCGTTTTTTGATTTAAGGGGGGATTCCGGAGCGGTCAAACGGGGCAGACTGTAAATCTGTTGGCATAGCCTTCGGAGGTTCGAATCCTCCTCCCCCCACAATCAAAAAAGGGGATTAAAAAAGCGGGAGTAGCTCAGTTGGTAGAGCGGCAGCCTTCCAAGCTGCAGGTCGCGGGTTCGAGCCTCGTCTTCCGCTCTTTTTTTAGCCGATGTAGCTCAGGGGTAGAGCGTTTCCTTGGTAAGGAAGAGGTCATGAGTTCAATTCTCATCATCGGCTCTTTATTAAGTTGTAACTTTTTTTAATATTGAAATATTTTTCAATCACTTTATATAATAATTAATAAATAATCATGGCTAAAGAAAAATTTGATAGGTCCAAACCGCATGTAAATATTGGAACCATCGGTCACGTTGACCACGGAAAAACGACTTTGACTGCTGCTATTACTTTAGTTTTAAGTAAAAAAGGTTTGTCAGAGATTAAAGATTTTGATTCAATTGATAATGCCCCTGAAGAAAAAGAAAGAGGTATTACAATTAATACAGCTCACGTTGAGTATCAAACTGAAAATAGACACTATGCTCACGTTGATTGTCCGGGTCATGCCGACTATGTTAAAAACATGGTAACGGGTGCTGCTCAAATGGACGGCGCTATTATTGTTGTTGCAGGAACAGACGGTCCGATGCCGCAAACACGCGAACATATCTTATTGGCAAAACAAGTAAATGTTCCTAAAATTGTTGTATTTATCAACAAAGTTGATATGGTTGACGATCCGGAACTTCTTGAACTCGTTGAAATGGAAATGAGAGAACTTCTTGATTTTTATGATTTCGACGGAGATAATACACCGGTTATTTTAGGTTCCGCTTTGGGTGCTTTAAACGGTGAAGCTGAATGGGAAGATAAAGTTATGGAATTAATGGATGCTGTTGATGAATGGATTCCGCTTCCTCCCAGAGATATTGACAAACCGTTCTTAATGCCTGTTGAAGATGTATTTTCAATAACAGGTAGAGGAACTGTTGCAACCGGAAGAATTGAAACCGGACTTATTCATACAGGTGACGAAGTTCAAATTATCGGACTTGGTGCAGAAAAAATGAAATCAGTAGTTACGGGAGTTGAAATGTTCCGTAAAATTCTTGACGACGGACAAGCCGGTGATAATGTAGGTTTGCTTTTGAGAGGTGTTAAAAAAGAAGAAATAAAAAGAGGTATGGTTATCGCTGCACCTAATTCTATTACACCTCATACCAAATTTAAAGCTGAGGTATATGTATTGAAAAAAGAAGAAGGCGGACGTCATACTCCTTTTCACAATAATTACAGACCTCAATTTTATTTGAGAACACTTGACGTAACAGGTGAAATTATGTTACCGGAAGGAACAGAAATGGTTATGCCCGGTGATAACGTAACAATTGAAGTTACATTGATTTATCCTGTTGCTCTTGATACAGGTTTAAGTTTTGCTATTCGTGAAGGCGGCAGAACAGTAGGAGCCGGACAAGTTATTGAAGTTATTAAATAACTTGTCATAAATGTATTTTTATTAATTCGGTAGTATGTATTACTGCCGAATTAATTTATTTATCAAACGGGAGTAGCTCAGTTGGTAGAGCATCGGTCTCCAAAACCGAGTGCCGGGAGTTCGAGTCTCTCCTCCCGTGCTAAATTTCAATTATGAAGATTAAAGGCTATTTAAAAGAAGCATATACAGAACTGGTAAAAAAAGTAACTTGGCCTTCATGGTCAGAATTACAAAATAGTGCTATTGTAGTAATGATTGCATCGTTTATTATAGCTGTTGTGGTTTATCTTATGGATATATCATTCAGTTTTATAATGGAACAAATTTATAAGATGGTTTAAGGATATGAGCGAACTTACTGACAATACACCAAAATGGTATGTACTTAGAGCAATAGGAGGGAAGGAGAAGAAGGTGAAAAATTATATCGAAAGTGAAATTTCTCGTCTTAATCTTCAAGATTTTATTATTCAAGTAATTATTCCGACTGAAAAAGTTTATCAAGTACGAAACGGGAAAAAAATCAGCAGAGAAAGAAATTATTTCCCCGGATATGTTTTTATTGAAGCTGTTTTAGTTGGTGAAATACCTCACATATTAAAAAATGTACCGAATGTTATAAGTTTCTTAAGTGAGACAAGAGGCGGAGAACCGGTACCTTTACGACAAAGTGAGGTAAACAGAATGTTAGGGAAAGTAGATGAATTATTAGAATCTGAAGAACTTAACGAGATCCCTTATTTTGAGGGAGAGAGTATTAAGGTAACCGACGGACCGTTTAACGGTTTTACAGGTGTTATAGAAGAGGTTAATGAAGAAAAGAAAAAACTGAAAGTAATGGTTAAAATTTTCGGACGAAAAACACCTCTCGAATTAAGTTTTATGCAAGTAGAAAAAGAATAGCTGTTACGTTATAAATGCTTCCACTTTTAAACACTTTCAAAAAGAAAGAAAATGGCTAAAGAAGTTACAAAAGTTGTTAAATTACAAATCAGAGGCGGTGCTGCTAATCCGTCACCTCCGGTAGGTCCCGCACTTGGTGCAGCCGGCGTTAACATTATGGAATTCTGTAAACAGTTTAACGCCCGTACTCAAGAAAAAGCAGGACAAGTAATCCCGGTTGATATTTCGGTTTATAAGGATAAAACCTTTGATTTTGTTACAAAAACTTCACCCGCTGCAGTTCAATTGTTGCAAATTGCTAAAATCAAATCCGGTTCAAGTGAATCGAACAGAGATAAAGTAGCAAGCGTAACATGGGAACAAGTCAAACAAATTGCTGAAGATAAAATGGCAGATTTAAATGCTTTCAAAATTGAATCAGCAATGAAAATGATTGCAGGAACGGCAAGAAGTATGGGAATCGTAGTTAAAGGCGAATTTCCCGGTTAAGATGAATTATTTAAGCTTATAAAAAAATGGCAAGAATAACTAAAAACGAAAAATTATCTTTATCAAAAATTGATAAAGATAAGAAGTACTCGTTGTCAGAAGCTGCATCTTTGGTAAAAGACATTTCAAATACCAAATTTGATTCATCTGTAGATATTGACGTTAAATTAGGTGTTGATCCGCGAAAAGCCGATCAAATGGTAAGAGGAACTGTTTCTCTTCCGCACGGAACAGGAAAAGACGTAAGAGTCTTGGTACTGTGTACACCTGATAAAGAAGACGAAGCAAAATCTGCAGGTGCTGATCATGTTGGATTAGATGAATATGTTGAAAAAATCAAAGGCGGTTGGACAGATATTGATGTTATTGTAGCGACACCTTCGGTTATGGGTAAAATTGGTCCTTTAGGGCGAATTTTAGGACCTCGCGGTCTTATGCCTAATCCGAAAATCGGTACGGTAACAATGGATATAGCAAATACAGTAACAGAATTGAAGCAGGGTAAAATTGACTTTAAAGTTGACAAATACGGAATTATTCATTCCTCTGTCGGAAAAGTCTCTTTTGATGCTTCAAAAATATCGGATAATGCCCAAGAATTTTTAAATACAATTTTAAAACTTCGACCGGCTTCCGCTAAAGGTGCTTATATCGAAAGTATATTTATGTCCGGAACAATGAGTCCGAGTATCAGAATAGATGAGAAATCAGTTATTTCTGAGAATTAAAAATTTCAAATAATCTGATTATGACACGTGAAGAAAAAAATCAGGTAATTGATGTATTAACTGACAAAATCAATAACGCATCTCATATATATATTACTAATTCTCTTGGTTTAAATGCCGGTGATACAGTAAATTTGAGAAAAGAATGCTATAAAAATGAGATTGAGTTAGTTGTAGCAAAAAATACCTTATTAAAAAAAGCGATTGAAAAATCTGATAAAGATTTATCAGAATTGTTTGAAGCACTTGAAGGACAAACTGCTGTTATGTTTTCTGAAACAGGAAACAAGCCGGCAAAGCTCATTAAAGATTTCAGAAAAAAGAATAAACTTGAACATCCGTACTTAAAAGGTGCATATGTTGAAGAAGGTTTCTATTTCGGGGATGATCAAATTGACATTTTGGTTTCTATAAAATCTAAAGATGAACTTATTGCTGAAGTTTTAGGGATGTTACAATCACCTGTCCAAAATGTGCTTTCAGCATTGCAATCAGGAGGTAATACACTTACCGGTGTGTTAAAAACTCTTGAAGAAAGGAATAATTAAAAAAAGTAAATTAAACTAGTAAAATTTAATAAAATGGCAAATATTAAAGATTTTGCAGAACAATTAGTAAATTTAACTGTAAAAGAAGTTAAAGAATTATCAGATATTCTGAAAGATGAATATGGTATTGAACCTGCTGCTGCTCCTGTAGCTGTAGCTGTAGCCGGTGGTACTGCAGATGCCGATGCTGCTGAAGAAAAAACATCCTTTGATGTAATTTTAAAATCAGCAGGTGCTGCGAAATTGAAAGTTGTTAAAAAAGTCAAAGAATTAACAAGTGCAGGCTTAAAAGAAGCTAAAGAAATAGTTGACAGCGCTCCTTCTGCAATAAAAGAAGGTGTTACAAAAGAAGAAGCCGAAGCTTTAAAATCAGAATTAGAAGCTGAAGGTGCTGAAGTAGAACTGAAATAATTTTATTTTTCAGTTTTGTTGGGTTTAGAGTTAATGAATTTTAACTCTAAACCTTTTATTGTAATTAGTAAACAATTATTAAATCTTTATTGCTGATGACATCTTCCAACCAAAGAATTAACTTCTCATCTACAGGCCAAAGCCTTGATTACCCTGATTTTCTTGAAATTCAATTAAAATCATTTCAGGAATTTTTTCAATTAAATTCAACATACGAAGAACGAAAAACAGAAGGCCTTTATAAAGTCTTTACAGATAATTTTCCGATTACGGATACAAGAAATAATTTCGTGCTTGAATTTTTGGATTATACTCTGGATCCTCCCAGATATTCGATTGATGAATGTTTAGAAAGAGGATTATCATATAGTTTGCCTTTCAGAGCAAAATTAAAACTCTATTGTACCGATCCGGAACATGAGGATTTTGATACCGTTATTCAAGATGTGTATCTTGACCAAATTCCGTACATGACTCCTAAAGGAACTTTCATAATTAACGGTGCGGAACGTGCTATTGTTTCTCAGTTGCATCGTTCACCGGGTGTTTTTTTCAGTCAAAGTTTGCATGCAAACGGTACAAAACTCTATTCTGCCAGAATCATTCCTTTTAAAGGTTCCTGGATAGAATTTGCAACCGATATTAACAATGTGATGCATGCTTATATCGACAGAAAGAAAAAATTACCTGTTACAACTCTTTTAAGAGCTATCGGATATGAAAGTGATAAAGAAATTTTAGAAATTTTTAATCTCGCCGATGAACTTAAAGTAACTAAAACAGCATTAAAAAATTCCGTCGGGAAAAAATTAGCGGCCAGAGTTCTTAAATCTTGGATTGAAGATTTTGTTGACGAAGATACCGGAGAAGTTGTTTCTATCGAAAGAAATGAAGTGATAATTGACAGAGAGACAGTTTTGGAAGAAGAACATGTTGACCAAATTATTGACTCAGGTACAAAAACAATATTATTACACAAAGAGTCTTCAAGCCCCATAGATTATGCGCTGATATACAGTACATTGCAAAAGGATCCTTGTAATTCCGAAAAAGAAGCAGTTCTTTACATTTACAGACAATTGAGAAGTGCTGAACCACCGGACGAATCTACAGCCAGAGAAGTTATAGAGAATTTATTCTTTTCCGATAAAAGATATGATTTAGGAAGTGTCGGAAGGTATAAAATGAATAAAAAACTCGGACTGAATATTCCTGAAGAAACTAGAATTTTGACTAAGGAAGATATTACCGAAATTATTAAATATTTGATTGAGTTAATTAACTCAAAAACGGATGTTGATGATATTGACCATTTAAGTAACAGAAGAGTAAGAACAGTTGGCGAACAATTAGGAAATCAATTCGGAGTAGGTTTGGCAAGAATGGCAAGAACTATTCGTGAGCGTATGAATGTTCGTGATAATGAGGTATTTACTCCTATAGATTTGATAAATGCCAAGACCTTGTCATCTGTTATTAATTCATTTTTCGGTACGAATCAATTATCTCAGTTTTTGGATCAAACAAATCCTTTGGCTGAAATGACTCATAAACGCAGAATGTCAGCTTTAGGACCGGGTGGTTTATCAAGAGAAAGAGCCGGATTTGAGGTTCGTGATGTTCACTATACACATTACGGCAGATTATGTCCGATTGAAACACCTGAGGGTCCTAATATCGGTTTAATTTCATCTTTATGTGTTTATGCCAAAATTAATGTTCTGGGTTTTATAGAAACACCATACAGAAAAGTAATTTCGGGTAAAATTGATATAACAGATAAAGGTGTTGTCTATTTAAGTGCCGAAGAAGAAGATAATAAAATTATAGGACAAGCAAATTCAAATTTTGATTCAAAAGGCGAATTGCAATCCGAAAGAATTAAAGCACGTTCACAAGGAGATTTTCCGTATATTGAAAAGGAAAAACTTGACTATATGGACGTTGCACCTAATCAAATTGCTTCAATTGCGGCATCATTAATTCCTTTTTTGGAACATAATGATGCGAACAGAGCTTTGATGGGATCTAACATGATGCGTCAAGCCGTACCTTTAATCACATGTGATGCTCCGATTGTAGGAACAGGTATCGAACCGATTGTTGTTCGAGACGGAAGGAATCAAATTTTTTCTGAAGGTGACGGTGTTGTAGAATATGTTGATGCAGATGAAATTGTTATCAGATATGCTCGTTCGGAAGATGAAAAATTTGTAAGTTTTGAAGACGATACTGTCAGATACAGATTACCGAAATTCAGAAAAACAAATCAAAATACAACGGTTAATTTAATTCCCGTAGTAAGTAAAGGAGATAAAGTTACAACAGGCCAAATTTTAACTGACGGATACTCAACGGATAAAGCGGAATTAGCTTTAGGAAGAAATCTTAAAGTTGCATTTATGCCTTGGAAAGGATATAACTTTGAGGATGCGATAGTTATTTCACAAAGAGTGGTTAGGGAAGATGTTTTTACATCCATACATGTCGTTGAGCATATATTACAAGTGCGTGATACTAAGCGAGGTATGGAAGAGTTAACGCCGGATATTCCGAATGTCAGCGAAGAAGCAACAAGGCAATTGGATGAAAACGGTATGATCAGAATCGGAGCTCATGTAAATCCCGGTGATATTTTAATCGGTAAAATTACACCGAAAGGTGAATCTGACCCTTCTCCCGAAGAAAAACTGTTACGTGCTATTTTCGGTGATAAAGCCGGAGATGTGAAAGATGCATCTTTAAAAGCTTCGCCTTCATTAAAAGGTGTTGTCATTAATAAAAAACTTTTTTCTCGTTCAATGAAGAGTAAAAAAGTTAAAAATGCAGAAAAACCGCTTATTGAAAAGGTTAATTTTGAACAAGAAAGAGAACTTTCTCAATTATATGAAAAACTTGTTGATAAATTATTTGTTCTGGTAAACGGAAAAACATCTCAAGGAGTATTTGATTTCCTTAATGTTGAGATTATTCCGAAAGGAAAGAAATTTGCGTTAAAAAAATTAAAAGAGATTGATTATATTTCTATTAATCCCGTAAATTGGACAACAGAAGATAAAACAAATAAATTAATCGAAAGGTTACTTCATAATTATACGATTAAATTTAAAGAAATACAAGGAAAATACCGACGTAAAAAATACAGCATTACTGTCGGCGATGAGTTACCGATAGGAATTTTACAATTAGCAAAAGTTTATATTGCTAAAAAACGTAAAATTAAAGTTGGTGATAAAATGGCGGGACGTCACGGAAATAAAGGGATTGTTGCAAGAATTGTACGTGATGAAGATATGCCTTTCTTAGAAGACGGTACGCCTGTTGACATTGTTTTAAATCCTTTGGGTGTTCCTTCTCGTATGAATTTAGGTCAAATTTATGAAACGGTTCTCGGATGGGCAGGTATGAAGCTCGGTGTTAAATTTTTTACACCAATTTTTGACGGTGCTTCTTTAGAAGATATTAATGAATATACAGATAAAGCAGATGTGCCGAGATACGGAAGAACATATTTATATGACGGAGGTACAGGAAAGAAATTTCATCAACCGGCAACTGTAGGCGTAATATATATGCTTAAGTTGGGACACATGGTAGATGATAAAATGCATGCACGTTCTATCGGACCGTATTCATTAATTACTCAACAACCTTTAGGAGGAAAAGCTCAATTCGGGGGACAACGTTTCGGTGAAATGGAGGTTTGGGCACTTGAAGCATACGGTGCCGCAAATATCCTGCAAGAAATGCTTACAATAAAATCAGATGATGTCGTAGGAAGAGCAAAAGCATATGAAGCAATTGTTAAAGGAAAAACTTTACCGAAACCGGGCGTTCCCGAATCGTTTAAAGTTATTTTACACGAACTTAGAGGTTTAGGTTTGCATATTGGTTTAGAATAAATTTGGCAAATTAAAGTTCATTTATCTAATTACATTTTTTTAAAATAAAAATATGGCTTTCAGACAAAAAAATAATACTGATAATAATTTTTCAAAAGTTGTCATTAGTTTAGCTTCTCCCGAAGAAATATTAGAACATTCATTCGGTGAAGTTTTAAAACCTGAAACAATTAATTATCGAACATATAAACCGGAACGTGACGGATTATTCTGTGAACGAATTTTCGGTCCCGTTAAAGATTATGAATGTCATTGCGGTAAATATAAAAGGATTCGTTATAAAGGAATTGTTTGTGATCGATGCGGTGTTGAGGTAACGGAAAAAAAAGTCAGAAGAGAAAGGACAGGACATATTTCATTAGTTGTTCCCGTGGTTCATTTATGGTATTTTCGTTCGCTTCCCAATAAATTAGGTTATTTATTAGGAATTCCTACAAAAAAATTGAACTCTATTATTTATTATGAGAAATATGTCGTAATTCAATCCGGAGTTAAACAGGAAGACGGTGTTAATTTTATGGATTTTCTTTCAGAAGAAGAATATATTGAAATTATTGAGTCTTTACCTAAAGATAATCATTTACTTCCGGATGAGGATCCGAATAAATTTATTGCCGAAATGGGTGCTGAAGCAATTGAAAAATTATTGCATCAAATAAATTTAGAAGAATTAGCAGTTGAATTAAGAGTAGCTGCTAATACGGAAACCTCACAACAAAGGAAGAGCCAAGCTCTGAAAAGATTAAATGTTGTTAATGCGTTAAATGCGTCAAAAAACATTAATAAACCGGAATGGATGATTGTAAAGGTTTTACCGGTTATTCCTCCGGAATTAAGACCGTTGGTACCGCTTGACGGAGGTCGTTTTGCAACATCTGACTTAAATGATTTATATCGCAGAGTGATTATCAGAAACAATCGTTTAAAACGATTGATAGAAATTAAAGCTCCTGAAGTTATCTTAAGAAATGAAAAGAGAATGCTTCAAGAAGCTGTAGATTCATTATTTGATAATTCTCGAAAATCCAGTGCTGTTACAACGGAAGCGAACAGACCCTTAAAATCTTTAAGTGACAGTTTAAAAGGAAAACAAGGTCGTTTCAGACAAAATCTACTTGGTAAGCGGGTTGATTATTCTGCTCGTTCGGTAATTGTTGTCGGTCCTGAATTAAAACTTCATGAATGCGGTATTCCGAAAGAAATGGCTGCTGAGTTATATAAGCCATTTATAATTAGGAAATTAATTGAAAGAGGTATTGTAAAAACCGTAAAATCTGCAAAGAAAATTGTTGACAGAAGGGATGCCGTAGTTTGGGATATTCTTGAAAATGTTCTGAAAGGTCATCCGATATTATTAAATCGTGCACCTACATTGCATAAGCTTGGTATTCAAGCATTTCAACCTAAGTTAATTGAAGGTAAGGCAATTCAATTACATCCTTTAGTGTGTACGGGTTTTAATGCCGACTTTGACGGTGATCAAATGGCTGTTCATTTACCTTTAGGAAATGAAGCTATTTTGGAAGCTCAAGTTTTGATGTTAGCATCTCATAATATTTTAAATCCCGCAAACGGTGCACCGGTAACGGTTCCTTCACAGGATATGGTTTTGGGATTATATTATATTACAAAAGCTAAAAAATCAACCAAGGAAGTTAAAGTAAAAGGAGAAGGCCTAACTTTTTATTCACCTGAAGAAGTTACTATTGCTCTTAATGAAGATGCAGTTGATATGCATGCTGAAATTAAAGTTTTGGTTAATAATGAAATAATTGAAACAACAGTCGGACGTGTTATTTTCAATAAACATGTTCCTGATGAAGTTGGTTTTGTAAATGAAGTATTAACAAAAAAATCCTTAAGGACGATTATCGGGAATATTTTGAAAGTTTGCGGAACATCTAAAACTGCTAAATTTCTTGATGATATTAAAAGTTTAGGATATCGTATGGCATTTGAAGGCGGTTTATCATTTAATCTGGATGATGTTATTATTCCTGAAATAAAACAAGAAATGGTTGATGACGGGTATCGTCAAGTTGAAGAAGTGATGAATAATTTTAATATGGGATTTATTGCAAATAATGAACGATATAACCAAATTATTGATATTTGGACACATACAAATGCACGTTTGACTCAACAAGTCATGAATACCATTAGTAAAGATAAAAACGGATTTAATTCTGTGTTTATGATGTTGGATTCCGGTGCTCGGGGTTCAAGAGAACAAATTCGTCAGTTATCGGGTATGAGAGGATTGATGGCAAAACCGCAAAAATCCGGGGCAACAACCGGACAAATTATTGAGAATCCGATTTTATCAAACTTTAAAGAAGGCTTATCCGTTTTGGAATATTTTGTTTCCACTCATGGTGCTCGTAAAGGATTGGCTGATACGGCATTAAAAACTGCGGATGCGGGATATTTAACACGTCGTTTGGTTGATGTTGCACAAGATGTTGTAATAACGGAAGAAGATTGCGGAACTTTAAGAGGTCTTGAAGCAACAACAATTATGAATAAAGATGAAGTTGTTGAAACTTTGTATGATCGTATTCTAGGAAGAACAACCGTACACAACATTTATCATCCGAGTGATAATCATTTAATTATATCGGCAGGTGAAGAGGTTACTGAAGAAATTGCACAAGAAATTGAAGATTCTCCTATCGAAAATGTTGAAATTCGTTCAGTATTAACTTGTGAAACCAGACAAGGAGTTTGTGCAAAATGTTACGGACGTAATTTATCATCCGGAAGAATGGTTGAGAAAGGTGAAGCAATCGGAGTAATTGCAGCACAATCAATCGGTGAGCCGGGTACTCAGTTAACACTTCGTACATTCCACGTCGGGGGTGTTGCCGGAGGTGCAGCATCTGAACACAGTATTTCTGCTAAATATGACGGAATTTGTGAATTTGAAGAACTTAGAACAGTTGAAGCTGAAAAAAACGGAGAAAAACAAAATATTGTTGTCAGCCGAATGACTGAAATGAAAGTTTTTGATGAGAACACAGGTATTCAACTTACAAGTTATTCAATTCCGTACAGTTCGAAATTATTTGTGAAAGCCGGAAAAATTTCCAAGGGTGATTTAATTTGTGAATGGGATCCTTATAATGCTTTGATTATTTCTGAATCTTCAGGAACAGTTGAACTGAGAAATCTGAAAGAAGGTATTACATATAAAATTGAAAAAGACGAACAAACAAACTTTATTGAAAAAGTCATAATTGAAACTAAAGATAAACGAAAAAATCCTGAAATTGCGATTATAGGAAAAGACGGAAAAGAATTGACTGTTTATAATCTGCCTTCAGGAGCTCACTTATCGGTTGAAGACGGAGTTAAAATTAAACAAGGGGATACGATTTCAAAAATTCCGAGAACTGCCGGCAAAGCCGGTGATATTACCGGAGGTCTTCCCAGAGTTACAGAACTCGTGGAAGCAAGGAATCCTTCAAATCCTGCTACCGTTGCTGAAATTGACGGGATTATTTCTTTCGATAAAATTAAAAGAGGTAAAAAAGGTGTTGTTATTACATCTAAAACCGGAGAATCAAAGAAATATTATGTTTCTTTATCAAAACAAATATTGGTTCAGCCGGGTGATTTTGTGAAAGCAGGAACTCCTTTATCCGACGGTGCAATTACACCTGATGATATTCTCGATATTAAAGGAGCCACTAAGGTTCAAGAACATATCGTTTATGAAGTTCAGGAAGTTTATCGTCTGCAAGGTGTGAAAATTAATGATAAACATTTTGAAGTCATTGTACGACAAATGATGAAAAAAGTTGAGATTGAAGATACGGGTGATACATTTTTCCGTGAAAAAGAAATTGTTGATAAATGGGATTTTATTGACGGAAATGATAAAATTTACGGAATGAAAGTTATTGAAGATCCCGGAGATTCTCAAAATTTTAAAGCAGGTGAAATTGTTTCTAACAGACAATTAAGAAATGAAAATTCGATGTTAAAACGAAAAGATTTGAAACAAATGACTGATCGCGATGCTATTCAGGCAACTTCAAGACCTGTATTACAGGGCATTACAAAAGCTTCGCTTGCAACTAAGAGTTTCTTATCATCTGCATCATTCCAAGAAACTACAAAGGTTCTTAATATGGCGGCAATATCCGGAAAATCAGATTATTTGCACGGTTTGAAAGAGAATGTAATTGTCGGTCATAAGATTCCTGCAGGAACCGGAATGAGAGATTATGATAAGATAATTGTCGGTTCAAAAGAGGAACTTGAGAAATTAAATGAAGAAAAAGATGCATAATCTTATATGCGGAGTCATCAAAAAGACTCTTAACTTTTAAATTTATTAATAAAAAGGTCGAGTCGCAGGATTTGACCTTTTTTATAAACAAAACAGACATTA
>Ga0164318_10003481_pt1 | contig 14917 bp, 8 predicted proteins | sample GuaBasSedimGuay9_FD_113734 | JGI IMG/M metagenome (GOLD analysis project Ga0164318, IMG submission 113734) | Subseafloor sediment microbial communities from Guaymas Basin, Gulf of California, Mexico - Guay9, Core 4571-4, 0-3 cm | ecosystem: Environmental > Aquatic > Marine > Hydrothermal vents >...
ATTGTTCTAAATGCGAAGCGTTTGTGATGAATTTTAAATAAAACAACAAACTATCATTTGTTATTTTTTTAAAATATTTATCATTAAAATCATTCTCATTCGTGTCTATTAGTGTCCATTAGTGGTTAAAGTCTTCGTAATTATTTTTTATTTATTAGTGGTTTTATTGTATTAATTCGTGTACAGATTTACCTTTTGCGATTTGTTTTAAATATTCCGCAGCTTTCAGCGAATAATCAGTGTGAGAAAATTTGTTTGTTATTTTTACACACGTGTTCACAAATTCTTTCTGCCGGTTGAGTTGCGCGTAAGGCAGTAAAGCGGCATCAAGACTTTTAACATCCCATTCATCACGCATAGAGTAAAAGACTTCATTTTTAAGCAGGGTAAACAAACTTTTTTTATAATCACCAAGTTGTGAATAAATTTTCCCAAGATAAAAATTGATTTCCGCGTGCTGATCATTATTATCCGCAAAATCATTTGCCTGAATAAAAAGCGGGAGCGCGTTACTTACCGAACCGAGTTCATATAAGCAGACTGCCCGTCTCAGGAGAGTTTTATTTTTAAATTCGGGATGGAGTTTATTTTTAGCGAGTCGATTATAAATTTTAATTGCGGAAGCGTAATTTTTATTTTTTTCAAGCAGTTTGGCATAAAGCCACGCTGTTTCCGAACTCCAGGTTTTCCCCGGCAGTTTTGCGAACGGTTTGTATAACTCATAAGCTTTTTTAATTTCAGCTTTTGTTTTGCGAACCGATCCGGCGGTAAGTTTTAATTCATTAGTAAGAACAGCCGGTTTTTGCAGATCTATTTTATTAATTTTATCGAATTTATAAAATTCATTAGCTATTGTCCCGCCAAAGATTTTTCTTTGAATCTTTATTTCGTTTTTATCAGTATTCAGCACAGTACAAATTATCTCTTTACCGTTATTGAGAAAAATTCTCGCGGTAAGAAGATCATTTGAAAGATTTTCCGCTGAACAAATACAGCAGAAAAGTATTATCAAACAGTAAATAAAAATTTTATTAGACACTAATTTCACAGATTTTCACTAATTAATTTAATTTCAACAGCCAATCCAATAAAGTTATAATTTTTACATTCTCGATTGTTTTTTTATAGGCGCTTTTGGTAATAATAATTTTATTTATATCGGGATATTTTTTGTTAAGTCGATTGAAACCTCTAATCTCACGTTCTAACACGGAATCTTCGTTTAAATTTAAAGTTATCTGAACAGCAAGTGGAGGAACATTATTACCTTTTGACGCTATAAAATCAATTTCAAATTTTTCTTTTCCAACCAGTTCATAATTTACATTATAACCGTCTCTAATAAGTTGCCAGTAAACGATAGATTCAATATTTCTGGACAGTTTAGTTTCAGAAAATAAGGAAACGGAATTTGCCATTCCCCAGTCAATGCAATAAATTTTCCTGTAATTTTGCTCAATTTTTTTAATAGAAGGGCTGTTTATGCAGTTAACTCCGAGAAAATATGAATTTACCGCTGTTTCAAACCAGTCAACAACAGTTTGCGAAGTTATTTTATACCCCATGGATTTTAAATTATTAGTTTCTTTTTTATGAGTGTAAGGACAGGCGTTTTTCTGCATAAGGTCTTTAATGAAAGTTTTACACAGTAGAGCGTTCTTAATTTTTTTAACAAATATAAAATCGGACACAACTATTGAATTAAAATAATTTTGTAATAAAGGTCTGATAGTAAACTTATCCAAATTAACCGTTGCGGGGAAACAACCTATTTCTATATATTTTTCAAGTAAATTATTTAATACCGCGTAATCGGAATCAGCTAATTTGTTCAAATCTATTTTATATTTATTTTGAAAGGAGATAAATTCTTTAAAAGAGAGAGGCAATAATTTATGAGTATAAGTTTTACCTCTTAACTGTCTGGCAACTTTATTTTCTTCTAAATCGGACGAAGAACCGGTAACTATTACAAAATAATTTAATTTTTTCTTTAATCTTAAAATCAGATTTTCCCATCCGGTAATTTTATGTATTTCATCAAAAACAAAAACTATATTTTCATCTATTAAATCAGGATAAATTGAAAAAAATATCTTGTCTATCGATGATAAATCTTCTATTGTAAGATTTGATAATACTTCATCGTCAAAATGCAGGTAACAAACTTGTTTAATACCGGAAATAGTTTTATTTTTTATAAAATCATCAATTATTTGATATGTAAGATAGGTTTTCCCACTTTTTCTGCATCCCACAACTGTTGTTACCATATCTTTTATATGAAATACATTAATTTCTCTTCTGATAAAAGGGGGAAGTTTATCGCGATGAAAATTAAGAATTCTGCTTTTTATAACATCTTCATTCATATTATTTGGAATAATTGTTCTAATTGTTATGCAAAAAAGCTCATTAACAACTTCATTTGTGTTAAATATACATTTTATAAAAGCTGTATTTGCCGGATATACAACTTATTTTATCCTTTTTTGTGTAAATTTGCAACTACATAAGTTTTAAATTTATTTTATCGTTTTCTTACAATCGCTAATAAATAATAAATGTCATAGCGGTAGCGAAGATCCCGGCCCCGAAGGGCGTCGGGAATAAACAATCCCAAATACAAAACAAATTATAAATAAGCAAGGTTCAGGTACAAATTCATACGCGCCCATATCAACTGTTCCGCCTGTGATTCTGGGATTACCGTCTAAATCGGTTACACTCCACATCCAGCTCATATTAGTCCCCGCGTCAATACACGGAGAAGAAATATCTAATCGATAATTTCCTGCCGCCGCATCAACAAATTGAGGATTATTAGTTATTATTCCATTAATAAGTTCCGTCCAGTTTTCTAAACAGTTATATTGATTTAATAAAAAATTATCATTAATTTCCGGTTTGGTATTATTCCACAAAATACAGTTTTGAATTGTTCCGTCTTCATTAAAACACACACCGCCGGCAGAATGAATTGATGAATTACTGCAAATAGTGCAATTTTGAATAGTGCTGTTATCAGTAGAATATACGCCACCGCCATAATCTGCCGAATTATTATTAATTACACAGTTTTGAATTATTCCTCCGGAACAATATATACCGCCACCATAGTCTGCTGAATTTTCATTAATCATACAATTCTTAATCAGCCCATTTTTATCACAATATACGCCGCCGCCGAAATTCCCGGAAGGAATCCCGTTAACACGTCCGTTTTTAATGGTAAAACCGTCTAATACACACCACCGGTTCAAATAAAAGCATCTGTTAGTATGAATTCCGTCGATAATTGTATTTTCAGCCCCATTAACACTTTTAACAATTATTTCATTTGTAATAATAATTTTATCAATTATATAATAAATTCCGTTTGTTACTAAAACTGTTTCTGTTCGTTTTGCCTCATCAATTGCATCCTGAATATTTGTGGCTGCGGAAATCCAGGATGTATATGGCGCGGAGGGCGAGATATTATTTTTATTTACATAATGAGTTTGTTTTTCTACAACTTCTACTAACACTGTATCCGAAATTCCAGCCGGATAAGTTTCATTGAATGCCGTAAGAATCACCTCATAAGTTCCGGTATTAATCCAGGAATAATATGCACCGAGATCATTTTGTAAAGTCCCGCCATCGCCGAAAGACCAGCTGTTTGATTCAGCTTCCCCTGAAATAGTTGCAGTAAAATAATTTGATGCTCCTGTTACTGTTTCTTTGTATGCCGCGAAAACAGAAACAACCAGCTCGCCGGTTTTTGTTCCGGTTACAGGCTGGTCACAACCCATGGCAGGAGGATTTTCCCAGGGATTATTGTCAATATCAACACCGGATGAATACGCATTATTACCGACGGCAACGCACGGAGAATCAAAAGCGATATGTCCGCTGTCAAGAAGTTTAGGACTATTGGAAATATTACCTTCACCTGTCGGTTGCGGGATTGAACAATTATATTTAAAGGCGGAAGAAGAACCATTATAATTCGGATTATCTAAAGCATAATTGTAATAAATAATACAATTTTGAACATCGCCGTTATAACAAGCTATTCCACCGGCACGCTCGGCCGAATTTCCGCTAAACGTACAATTTTGGACTGCTCCGCCATCATCGCAAAATACGCCGCCGCCATTTTCGTTAGCTGAATTCCCGCTGATTAAGCAATTTTTAATTGTACCGTTTCCATCGCAAAACCCGCCACCGCCATCATAAAAAGCATAGTTTTTGGAAATCAAACAATTTATCGCCTCGCCTCCAACATAGCAATAAATACCACCGCCATATTCAGCGCTATTACCGATAATTGAACAATCAGTAAAAGAACTTCCGGGCATTCCTAAAATTCCACCACCTGTTTCAGCACTATTACCGATAAGAATACATTTTGACACAGCATTATTAAAGTGACAATATATACCTCCCCCTCGTTCAGCTTTATTGCTAATAATAGTACATTTGGAAACTAACCCATCTCCGCTACAAAAAACTCCACCACCTTCCTCTGAAGATGTAATATTGTCAATAATTAAACAGTCTAAAACCGAACCGCCATTTGCACAAACGGCTCCGCCCCCACCGCTTCCTGCATTATTATTGCTGATTATACAATTTAAAACAAAACCGCCTTCCCAACAATATATACCTCCCCCGTGTTGATATGCACTATTACTATTTACTACACAATTTGAAAATATGCTTTCTTTGTTACAATACCCTCCACCCCCACGGAAACTTGCATAATTAGAGTTAATGATACAATCTGAAACGATACTTCCTATACTACAATAAACACCACCACCGGAATAAGAACTATTTCCAGAAATTACGCAATTAGAAATCGAACTACCTTTGCTACAATACATACCCCCGCCGTTGCCGGAATACAAAACTGTGGCAATGTTACTGAAAATTGAACAAGTGATAAAAGAACCGCCAGATTGGCAGCAGCCTCCACCGCCGAAATCTGCGTTATTTCCTGAGATTACGCAATTAACAACTGTGCCGCCTTCTCTGCAATACACGCCTCCTCCGCCGTAATAAGCCGAGTTGCCGATTATAGTGCAATTTGTTATTACGCAGCCATTTGTACACCAAATACCACCACCATCTTGATTATATATTGAATTCCCTGAAATTTGTGTATAGCCATTTGATATAGTAAAACCGCTTAATGTGCCAGCTGTCATAAAAACACAGCGAACGGCATTACTTCCAATAGGTCCTGCTCCAAGTATAACAGTTTTTTTAGGACCGTTTACACTTTTAATTATGATATTTTTTGTTATTAACACGCGATTGGAACAGGAATAGCCAGGTGTAATGCCCCCACCGGAATTATATATCCCGTCATTCACGAGAACCATATCGCCGGCAGAAGCGGCATCAACTGCCGCCTGAATATTAGTTGCTGCATTTTCCCACGAATTGAACGGAGAAATATGCGCCCCGGTTTTAGAAACATAATTTGTAACAGCTAATAAATTCTGTGACGCAAAAAATATTAGAATTAAAATAAAAATATATTTCATAGATTTTATAAATTATTTTTCGTTTTATTATTAGTTTTAGTTATTTAAGTATCAATTGACTAAATTTGCCGGATACAATCAACAAAAAATGTTGATTGAGAAACAAAATACTCCAACAATTTCCACAATTTAAATTTAATAATAAACCGTTGAAACGGTTATGTCAGTTTTGAGATGTTTAGTCTCATGACTAATCCCAAACACTCGGGGCGCGTTGCGAGTCATGGGTTGATAAAAAGCTTTTATTTATTACTGTTTTGAAGGTATCGCATTTTGTGATACCATAAAATCTTCAGTAAATAATAATTTTCTTCTTTCTCCGTACTCTAAACTTGAAGTCGCAAATTGCGACTTCCAATTTTCCATCTCTTTTTTTGTTATTCAATTCTTATGTGGTTCAGTTTTTATTTTTATATTTTATTGGAAAGCAAAATATTTCCAAAAAGGAATAATTTTTACATTATCAATAATATTTTCCTGATCATAAGTAATTATTACTTTTTCCTCCGACTCAAGTTTTGCAGAAAGATTATTAATGGCAGCCATCTCTCGTTTTAAGTTAAGATCATTTAATTCCCAGCACACCTGAATCAAAGATTTAACGGAATTATTTTTTTTGACAATAAAATCGCATTCAAAGTTTTTATTGTAATAATAAATATTGAAATTTTGTTTTTTAAGTTCAGAAAAGACCAAAGCTTCAAAATTTCGCCCTTTATTTTTGGAAAAAGAAAATGATAAAGCTGAAAAGCCGGGGTCAATAAGATAAAATTTTCTCTTGCTTTTTATTTGTTCCTTTACTGAAAATGAATATTGTTTGATTTCATTAATAATATACGCATTTTCCATTATTTCCAGATAATCACTGATACTTTTATCATGTACCTCAAAAACTTTTGATAAGGAATTATATGAATGCAAACAAGCATTATTTGATAATAAGTAAAAAGATAATTCCTTAAAAGTTTTTGTGTCTCGAATTTTATTGCTTAAAAGACAATCTTTTAAAATAATTGTGTCGTAATATGATTTTAAAATTTCTCGCTTTTGCTCCTCTTTCACTTCCACTACTTCCGGAAATGTTCCAAATTTCATTATCTCATCAATTATCCTTTGCGCAAGCGGTTTATTTTCGATTAAATCAAGATTTGTTTTTATATTATAAATATTCAAAATTTCTTTGTAACTAAATGGATATACCATATTGGATAAATATCTGCCGGATAGCAATGATGCGTATTCACCGTTTAATAACTTTGAGTTAGAGCCGGTAATAAAAATCTTTTGAACAACTTCATTATCATAAATACTTTTAACAAATTTTTCCCAATTATCTATGTTTTGAATCTCATCTAAAAAAAGATAACGCGGCTTGCAATTTGTCAATTTTTCAGAAATCTCAAGTAATTTATACAAATTACCGGCATCTTTTGAATAATTTATAAAAATCGGGTCATCCAAATTAACATACAATATTTCCTTCGGATTACAATTTTTAATTAATTGATTAATAATTAGTTTGAAAATTGTTGATTTGCCACTGCGACGAATGCCCTGAATAATTTCTATTTGTTTAAGATTGATGTTATCCAGTAATTTAGATAAAACGGTTCTATTATGCAGACCGGAATATTTACCATTCCAATGTTTGTTTTGCATTACGAGTATTTTATCCATTTTACTTTGAGGTTAGTGTTATGTTATGTAAAATTACTTATTTATTCATATTATACCACGAATAAATTAAAAAAGCAAATAAAACTTGTTCTTATCTTATTCTCCTCCAATTAATAAATGACAATTGATAAATCATAATAAAAAATCAAAACACAACCTCACTGTAAAAAGTGTGCGAAGTACTTATTTCTTGATATTTTTTCTAAACATGATATTTACATAGGTTGTTTTTTAATTATTTTGATTTTTTAATAGGTTGTTTATATATTATATCCTTTGCGAAAATAATTAACAACCGCTAAAATAAAACAAATATTCTTAAATAGTTCTGCCGTGCCACGCGCCGTGCCCGGAGAATTTCGGGGAGATTTTCGGGGATGCCGGGGTCGAAAATTGTTCTGTTATAAATAAATAGTTTTAAGATTCAAGTAATTAGGTTTTAAGTTTAAAAAATATTAAATAATTAATAGCGACTTTGGCGTCTCTTGCGTTACCACGAAATTAATATAAATCAAATTTGTAACCACATAAGATATCCTCCTTCGGCGGACTTTCAGCATAAGAACCACATAAGTTTTAAATTAGTTACGAGTTTCGAGTAACGAGTTACATTAATACAAATCAAATTTTTAAATAAATACATTTATATTTTATCGTCCTGTTAATAATAGTTCTGTTATCTTAATTGTTCTGTTAATTTCTTTTTCGCTAATTCGGTTTCCGGCATTCCTGCAAGGCGCGTGTCGGAAATTAATTCATTAAATGTGTTTGTTGCGGCGGTAATATCACCTATTTTCTCGAAACAATTTCCACTGTTGTAATACGCTTTTGCCGTTAAATTCGTGTAAGCGGAGTACATAACATAAATTCGCTGATAATACGGTATCGCTTTACGATAATTTTCAATTTTTTCATAAGAAGAGGCAATGCCGTAAAGCGCTTTAGGCCATAACGGACCTCTTGCCGCGCGATTAGCGAGAATTTCTTCAAATTGTTTGATTGCTTTTTCCGGTTTACCATCTGCGAGCGATAATTTAGCTTTCTCAAGAGCGATTTCGAGAGCAATTTTCATATCATTCGCTTTTTCTTCAGCGGAATTAAGGTATTTGCGCGCAAGTTTTGTTTTCCCGGTTTTTAGTGCTGATTGGGCTAATCGAAGTTCAGCTTCCGCAGCGATCGGATTATCGTTATATTTTTCAACGATTAGTTTTAAATAAGGAGTCGCTTTTTTAATATTCCCGCTGTTTATATTTTCGCGTGCGATGAATATCAAACCGTCCGCGCCGAGGATATTAGTTGAATAATTTTGAGTGAACTGCGCTAAGATTTGTTTTGCTTCATCATTTTTCTTTTTCCATTTTAGAAGTTTGTAAAGCACCACATCGAGTCGAGATGCTAAAGTTAATTCTCCTTTTTTTTGAGCGTTCTTTTTTTCTTTTTTTAATCTGATTTCGAGTTCATTGAAACCATTGCTTCCGGCATACATTTTATTCAAATCTCGTGTAATGTCGGCAAAACCGCTCCAATCCTGCTTATTGCCGAATTGGGTTAGCGCGTTCCAATACGCCTCCCGTGCCTTCTGCAGATTTCCCTGTTGCCTGTATGCCCAGCCGAGTTGATAAAGTCCTTCAACAACATTAGGAGAATCAGGAATATTTTGAACATATTTTTTATAAACTTTTGCCATGTTTTTGCAATCATCCATCATTTTATAGCATTTCCCAATCTGGGAAACGGCATAATGATAGTAAGGTCCGCTTGCCGGCCCGGCTTCCTCATAAGCTTTTATCGCGCGTGGCAGTTCGCCCATAGCGGCGAGAGCGTCGCCGCGCAAAACGCGGGCTTCATTTATGAGTTGATGATTAGTGTAAGTATTGACAAACCCAACGAGTTGAACGGCGGCTTTTTTATAATTTTCCATCATATAATATGCCGCGCCGATTCTGTATTCGACATCCGGTTTATACGAGCTTTCCGGATGTTTTTTAACGAATTTTTTAAGTGATTTAATTGAGTTTGAATAATCACCGTCAAAGAACATAGTCATGCAGAGCCAGTAATCCACATTAGGTTTTACGGTACTTTTCCTATAAGTTTTTTTCCATTTTTTGAATCCTTTTCTTGCGGTGCTGAATTTTTCCTGCATTGCCTGAGCAAGATGAAGATAAAATTCCGCCCGGTCTTTATTTTTCATCTTTGGATATTTGCTTATAAGGGATTTGAACTCTTTTTCAGCAGCGGGAAAATTTTCCTGATTGATAAAAGATTCCGCCTTTAAAAAAGCCAGAACAGGCGCCTTCGGGTGATTTGGATATTTCTTAAGAAAATTGTCTATTTCATCACGCGCCTCATCATAAAATCCAATCTGCGCGTAACAATACACTAAACTTGCACTCGCATCCGGTGTGGCGGAATTAGTGGGGAATTTTTCTTTCATTTCTTTGAAAGCGATCGCTGATTCCCAAGGCAAATCCATATCATACAAACATCTGCCGAGTCGGAGATACCATTCGGCGTCTTTATTTTCTGATGAAGAGAAATTTTTTGTCAGTTGAGATTTTAATAAAACAAGTTGATCGCTTTTAACTTTAGAAGAAGTTTTTTTATTTTTTAGAGCTGCAAGTTGGTGATTAATTTCCCTAATCTTTTTCTTTTGGATTTTTTGTAAACTGTCCTGACTTACCACACAGCGATAAGCATTTAATGCCTTTTCATATTCAAAATCATCATAAAATTTGTCGCCGAGAGAAAGGGCAATGGAACTGATTAAAGCTAAATGCGCGGAAGGCGGGTTTTGCTTTGCTGCAAGTTTAATTTTCTCAAGCGTTTCATCGTATTTATCGTTCATATAAAGACAACGGATGAGGTACGCGAGAGCCGAATCAGCGATTTCAGGATAATTTTTTTGAGTTGACAGTTTTTCGAGGAGAGGAATTGCGGAATGGTACTTTTCCTGCATAAGTTTGCAAACTGCGATTTGAAATTCCACGTCCGTTTTGTTTTTGTAATTTGGAAATTCAGAAAGAAGTTTTTTAAAAGTCTTTACCGCTTTTTCCGGCTCCTTTAATGATTGGTAAGCACTTGCAAGGCGAAAAAGCACATCTTCGCGATATTTCCCCTTAGGCGCGAGTTTTAAATATTTATTGAACTCATCAATCGCTCTGTCCATCTGGCGAATATTATAAAAAGAGCAGGCGAGGAAGTAAGTAATTCTCGGGATTGCTTTCTGCATCATTTCTTCTTCGGAATATCGAGAGATAAATTCCGCGAAACAGTTTGCTGATTTTTTATAATCGCCTGATGAAAAAGATTTGATTCCGGTAAGATAAAGTTGTTTGGCATTCAGCCTTTCTTCAGCTTGTACGGCGAAAGAAAACAATACAAAGGCGAGAATTAGAAGTTTGAAACGCAACATTCTTTGTTTTTTTGTACTTGGTAGTTTATTATTTGCTCAATCTAATTTTCGTGTTCAGCAGAAAGCATGAGCAAAAAGTTTTATTTATTATCCAAAATGGTTAAAACTTTTTGTTTTAATTTTTTTATCATTAAGAAATATTCCTGTCGGCGGAGGAGCTGTTTTACCAACAACAGTTAATTTCAAATTAAATTTTTCTTCAAATTCTTTTTTAATGTCCTCTGTTAAAACTTTTTCAGAGAATACACACAAAAGTTCAAAATCTTCACCATCGTTCAAAGCGTTTTCAATAGAAAATCCGGGTCTAACCGGCAGATTTTCAAAAAAAAGCTTTATTGATACATTACTTGCTTTCGCTATACGTGACGAATCCATTGCGAGACCGTCACTTAAATCCATCATCGCACATGGTTTAGCGTTTTTAACAAGCCATCTTGCTTCTTCAACTCTTGGCATAAAAGTTAAATGTTTATCTGATTTAAAAGAGCCGCCGAGCAAACCGGTTACCGCAACCACATTTCCCTGTTTTGCTCCATCCCGTGTGCAAAGATATTGTTTTTCTACTTTACCAAGCAAAGTAACTGTAATTGATAAAATATCGGAACCGACAGTATCTCCACCAACAACAGCAACATTAAATTTTTCTGCAGCTGAATTAATTCCTGAAATTAACTGATTTAAAAAATCTATTGGAAGATTTTTCGGCAATGATGCGGAAACAACTGCGATATCCGGAATTCCGCCCATAGCGGCAATATCGCTGATATTAACCGCCATAGCTTTCCATCCTATTTTTTCCGGTAATGTACTTGGTGTAAAGTGAGTTCCTTCAACAATAGAGTCGATAGTAACAAGTTGATAAAAATCATTTGAAGGAGGAGAAAGAACAGCGGCATCATCGCCAATACCTTTAATAACGTTTGTTTTAATAGTTTTTGAAAAAAAGTTATCAGCTATGGAGATAATTTTTTCTTCACCTGCAGACGCAACAGTTTTATTTTTGCGGGGTGACGATTGTTGAAACGGAATATTTTCCATATTTATCAAAGAGTTGTCTGAAAGAATCCTGCGAATAATTATAAATTTCATTTTTTAATGAAGAACCATATACTTCCGGCAGGGCGAATATTTCGGATATTATTATATTATTAAGAATTTGTTTGTTATCAGCAAATTCATTTTCAAAAACCGCGCGCGCGTTAGCTTTTTCAATATATTTTCCATCGGCTAATCCTGATAAGGTGGATGAAAAAACAGCTCTTAGTTTCGATAATCCTTTTGACGCATATTCATCAGAAAGAACAAAATAGGCATAGATCCACCCAGTATTCCAACCTTGAAAATCAACAACATCAAAAGATTTCAGAATTTTATTTTTTTGATAGTCTGTCCAGTTCTCATTTAGATTATCCATTTGATTCTGCAGCGCCGCGCGAACGACTTTTGTAATATAGCGTGGGTAATTTGTAGAATTAAATCCCGGGGCAGGGATTCCGCAAACAATAATCGCGTCAGAATTCGGTGAAGAGAACACTCGGGTGAATTGATTTGTAAAATTATTTTCGGATGGTAAATCAGCAACAATAACCGGCGCATTAGAATTAAACTTATATTTCACCGCGTAACTCATAAAATTATTGTTTATTTTTTTTGTACTAAATTTTTTCAACGATTTTTTAATCACGTTTTCAATTTCTTTTTCATCAAAATCCCCTGAGACAAGGATTGTTGTATTTTCAGGTCTGATAAAATATTTATCGAAATCTGACACTGTTTGTTGAGAAATAACCGGTAGTGATAATCGATTACCATAAATATTTAAACTATATGGCGGTTGGGTGAAAAATGATGCGCGAAAAACCATGTCGGCGAGTTGAGGAATATTTGTCACTTGCGTATTAATTTTTTTTAGAAGCTGATTTATGGCAAATGAAATATTTTTTTCACTTAATTCCGGAGTTGACCATATCCGACATAAACTCTTGGCTGTTTCAGATGCTAATTGAGGAATTGCTGTCGCGGACAAAGTAAAAGTTTGATTATGTGAATTGGCTGTCGGATAAATATTAATTTTATTGTCCTTTTCATTATTAAAAAAGAAACTTTTTTTCTTTTTATACTTCGATAATTGCATAGCCTCCGCAATAACAGAAAAAATTCCGTTGTTGTTTTCATCTTCACACCATAAACCACCTATTCCGGCAAATATAAAATTTACCACTGGTGAATCAGGCGTTCGTCTTAATAAAAGTTTTACTCCATTCTTTAATTCTACCCGCTGAATAGGAATGTGTGTCTTATCAAGCAACGCGCGTTCGCCTCTCGCCAACTGTTCTTTCTGTAGACCTAAGATTTCATCAGAGCTTAATTCCGGAGATAGGATTGCTACTGAAAGTCTTTCAGGCACAAAATATTTTTTAGACACCGTGTTAAGTTTATGTGGAGTAATTTCAAGAAGATTTCTCGCATTAATTTCCGGATAATGAGGATTTCCAAGCCGTAATGCTGATTTTCCAACGAAATCAGAAATAAATTCCGGCGAATTCATAGAAACAAGATATTCAGTAAAAAGTTTTAGTCGCTTTCTCTTAATTTCTTCCTCTTTCCAAACACAATTTGAGAGATTAGTAATATAACTTTTAATTGAATTTGCTGCTCTTGCGGCAGAATTTTCATCACATGAAAACGAAATCACAAATTCTTCCGGACTGCCCGGCAAAGCAAGGATAGAAATTTTTATATCATTGAATATTTTGGAATTATTTTCTAATATTTTTCCAATTTCTTCTTTCTTTAAAATTCCGGAAAGAAAATGCAATAATGTAGTATCAGGATGACCAATGGCGGTTGTTGAGAATCCTACCGACACATAACTTTGTGTTACATTCGCATGCTGTTCAAGCCATCTTGGAGCGGTTTGGATCGGACTTTCAATTTTCTTCGGTAAAACACCTGTGGTATTTGGAATATTCGCAAAAGCTTTTTTTACCATTGAGGAAACATTTTCCGAATTAACGTCCCCGGCCACAATAACTATGAGATTATTTGCAACGAAATATTTTTTATAATAAGAGATTAAATTGTCATGAGTTAATTCATTCAGCAAAGCCACATTTCCTTTTATGGAAAATTTAACCGGATTCCACATAAAAGCGGTTTGCCGAAGTAAGGAATCAAGTTGTTCCCATGGGTTATTTTTTTCAAACAGGAGATTATCGATTAATATATTGCGTGATTTTCTCCAATTTTTTCCGGAAAATTTCGCGTTACAAATTTCATCTCCTAATTTGTTAATAATTAAAGGGAGATTTTCTTTAACAGAATTCGCAGAAAAAGAAATTGAGTCATAATAAGTTTTTGAACCTATTTTTACGTATTTGTCCGAATTATCAAAAGCTTTGCGAATTCTACCATATAAAATCGACTGTACAGCGTACGCAAGTCCCGATCCCCGCTTCTCGTCTTCGCCAAAAGCACCTCCTCGAAAATATAATTTTACGGAAACAACAGGTGAACGTGGGATTTGCACTACGTAAGTTTTAATACCCGAATCGGTAATATCAGAAAATATAGTCAACGAAGGACATTTAGGAACAGCTTCTGCAAAGGAAAATGCGGAATAAAGAAAATTAACCACAACAAAAAGAAATATTAAGAAAAATTTTTTCACTTGAAATTATTATAACACGTTGATAATTGAATCGATAAGAAAAGACGCTGTTTCGTTATTAAGTTCCCCCTGAGGCCATGGCCAGTTTATTTTATCATCGCCATAACGTGGCACAACATGTAAATGAACATGAGGAACAACCTGTCCTGCGCGTTTACCGGAATTAATTATAAAATTTATTCCATCACATTTTAGAACTTTTTTTGCCGCACCGGCAAGACGAGTTGCTAAAATCATTAAGTTTGCGATTAGCTCTTCCGGCGCCTCTTCAGCCAATTCGATATGTTGTTTTGGAATGACAAGAAAATGACCTTTTGTTATAGGCATAATATCAAGAAAGGCGATAGCATGGTCGTTTTCCGCCAGTTTATAGCAAGGAATTTCACCGTTTATAATTTTACAAAAAATACAGTCCATAGTCGTGCCGGGTTCGCGCTAGCGCCCGGCGTATGCCGGGTAATTAAGTTGCAGGAGCTCAGAGGAAATTTCCTCTTACGAGCAAATTTATTTTAGAGAGTTTGATTGTTAATTTATTGTTGAGTGTTGTTTACTGTTTACTGCTTTTTACTCTTACCGCTCATCAAGAAATAATCACCATGCATTAAATTTGCGCAC
>Ga0164318_10003483_pt1 | contig 14914 bp, 7 predicted proteins | sample GuaBasSedimGuay9_FD_113734 | JGI IMG/M metagenome (GOLD analysis project Ga0164318, IMG submission 113734) | Subseafloor sediment microbial communities from Guaymas Basin, Gulf of California, Mexico - Guay9, Core 4571-4, 0-3 cm | ecosystem: Environmental > Aquatic > Marine > Hydrothermal vents >...
ACTCATAAGGAGGATGCTATGAAATATCAAAAACATTCAAGCTGCCTGCCTAGAACTATTTTATTTCTCCTGTTTTTATATTCAAATGCTATTTCCAGTGTAGTTCAATTACAATATCACAAGCAGGCTGCCCAACAAATTGCACAAAATCTATGGCAATCAGCAAATTTATCCGAGCCTATCCCATATTATGATTTAAACAATAATGTACATGTATATATCTATAATATCTGCCGCAGCGGACCATTTGATACAATGCAGGTTGAAAACAGAGAATCAAAAACAGGGAATAAAAATTATTCATTTATGTGTATCAGCGCCAGAACCGATGAAGAGCCCCTGCTTGAATATGCTGACAGATTATCTGACGATTTTATCATAAAAAATAAACTCGATAATTTGGCAGCTCAAGATCTGGGCGCAAATGCAGTACTTTTACGACACTATTATATAGATGCCGGCAGCAAATGGATTCTCTATACAAATAGAATTGACAGCGTTTATATTAAAATGCTGCCACCTTATACAAGATTTTCACCGAATGAATTTGAGATCAATGTTGCAGATGAATGGCACAATTTTATTAAAGCCATAAAATATAAATATCCTTCGTTGTATGAACAGGAAAAAATAAAGAATCAGGAATCATGGAGCAAATTAGAAAGAGGAACTAACAGCATTAATACGGAAACAAGCAAAAAAATTGATTGCTGGGAAGAAATGCCGTATTATGACTGGCATAAAGGATGCACTCCTACATCAACAGCAATGTGTCTGGGGTATTTTGATAATGTGGGTCTGTACCCTTATCATAACTATTTTGGAAATCTTGTCTCCTACTGCTTTAGCGAGTGGGATCCAATAGAAAATGAAACAGACTATAATGTACCTGACATTTTAAATACTCTGGCGAAATACATGAAGACCAATTCAAAAACAGGCAAAACATATCTGTGGAATGTCAGCGATGCTATTATACGTTTAGTGAAGGAAAAAGGTTACGACTGTGATGCCAGCTGGCATGGTGTAGGATCTTCTGATGCCACTGCACAAAATGATATTATTCGTTCTATTGACAACAACCGTCCTTGTCTTGTTAATTCTCATAACCACAGTTATGCTGCTTATGGTTACAGATATAAAGAAAACGAAGACAAACTGTGGGTGGATGTTCACGATACATGGGACAATATAATACCGCATAAACTTTATGTAAAATGGTTTTATTCTGCAAATTGCATGAATCCCAAAACTCCTGGAATAGGAACAATTAAATTAACATCTCCTATCGGCTCTCAGGAATACAATTTACCTAGTAATAATTGTTTTATATACACTAATCAAATCTGTGAAATAACATGGAATACAAATGCGGAAAAATCCGGCTATGGGAAAGTCAACATATACCACATGTGGTTGGATACTTTGTCGAACTCCTTTCAGACCAGTCTGATTGCCAATACATCCAATGATGGGTATTACGAATGGTTTGTTCCGCTTGATATCCCTCATTCACCTGATCATAGAATACATATTGAATGGACTGATGAAGATGGGAACATATTCTCAAGTGACGGTAGTTTCGGGCCTTTCTACATTTATGACCGATATTTCATGAACAGTATAATCGGTATTCCCTACCACACAAGTGAAAGAGATTTTCAACATCTTCTTGCAGACAACAAACCCTGGGGAGTTGTCGGCATAAGAACAGCTAAAGACAAAGATCATTATGAGCTTAAAATGTACAATGATACGGATATGAGTTTTTTAGAAAAAAAGGATATCATCCCTGCCATTATTGACGCTTCCGGAGAAAATCGTGTCGGATTTATTGTATATTCACCAGGAAATATAAGCGGCTTACCAAAGATTAGCGGAGTACATATATATACTACTTCAAAAAATAAGGTGTGGGTTCAGGGCAGTTCTTCCCTACAAAACCTGAGTTTAGGAGTTAACCATATAACCTGGGGAACAAATGATGTGGTACATATATATGGTCTTCCCCTGCTGCTTTCTAATTTCTCTTCAAATGATACAATCCAAATTCTGATTAATACAAACAAATATATAGATCTTGGATTAGCCTTGTACTCCCATTTTACAACATATAAGTACGACAACCGAGACACTCCAAAAACCTTGTCTCTGTTTGCAGATGATAGCAGCTTCGGTGAGAATGAAGTACTAAACCTGATTGTTAATAAAAATGTTCTGCCTCTCGATGATATATTAGGCCTTGTTGTTTTTTGTAAAACAGACAGTGTGCCTACTTGTGATATTGAAATTGATATAATGCCTCTTAACCAGTCTACCTATTCATCTACCGCCGAATTAAATCAAGATTCCACAATCTTCGCAATAGATGGTACAAAAATCACATTAAATAAATTTCTGTCTATAAATAAACTATTTGCTGCAACAATTAATTTGAATAAAAGCTCTAACTGGACTGCATTGGCATTGAGCAACCATGCCTCTGAATTTAAAAACCTTAATGACACACTTTCAGTTGTAAATTGCATATATCCTTTTCTAAACTTCTTAATTTTTAATCTTAACGGAATAGATAAAACTAATCTCCCCTATATAAAGCTTAACAGAAATTCCGGCTCAGGCGGCTCTATTACCGGAATAGGAATAGAGAGTCAAAGTTTACATGTCGGAGATTCCGAACAGTTTTCTTTAACCCCTCAAAGAAGGCTTAAAATGTGGAGACTTGAAATTCCAGCAGAATACCAGACCAAAACAAATCTCAATATAGATATAAAGCTAAATAAAATTTCCAATACGGACATACAAATTGGAGTACTCCCACTTGATCAGGAAAGTGGGCTGCACTGTATGAGCAAGGAGGATTTAGCAGACGTTGAGATCTCTGACAATTCTTACCATTACGAAGGTCCCTCTAAGGAATTACTAATTATAGCCTGGTTAGATAAGCCCGTTTCAACAAAATTCTCAATGTCAATTAATATTTCTGAAAAAACTCATGTTAATAGCAATATGCAATTAATTTCCGATTTTGCTCTGTTTAACGCATATCCGAACCCGTTTAACTCTTCAACAGTTATTTCATACCAATTGGCAAAACCCTGCTACGTTGATATCAGGATTTTTGACATCAATGGAAGAGATGTTAAAACACTATCGCATAATAAACAACCTGCCGGAAATTATAAAATTCCATGGGATGGAACAAACTCTGATAATGAACCCATGCCCAGCAGTATATATTTTATCAAGCTCAAAGCAGAAAATTATACAGCCATTAAAAAGGTGACACTTATTCGATAAATAAATTATTATACATAGCGATTTGCCCATTATATAATTGCCCGCTGTTTATTACAACAGCACAGGACAGCAGCTATTGAAAATTTCTCAATATCTGCGTTATAACGCGTGATACCAGTAATTTATTGCATTTCTGTGCAGCATTTTTTATATTGGAAAGAATTTAATACACCCTACAGGAGCTACAGTAGTCAAACCCACTAGAGATAAGCTTAGTCTGTGCTTGTGCAATAAATGAGGATAAACTATGGACAAGATAAAACTAATTGTTAACCCTGTTGCAGGAAACGGAAATGCTGAAAAAGTTCTGCCGCAGGTTGAAGAAATCCTTACAAATATCCAGGTGGATTATGATGTTTCTCTGACAAAAAAACCGCTTCATGCAGTTGATTTGGCAAGAGAATCCGCAGAAAAAGGCTATACTATTGTTGCAGCTATGGGAGGCGACGGAACTGTAAATGAAGTTTTAAACGGACTTATTCAGGCCAGCCAGAAAGGATTTAAAAAAACAGCTCTTGCAGTTATAGGAGCAGGCAGAGGAAATGACTTTGCCTTTGGTGCAGGTATTCCACTGTCTCTTGAAAATGACTGCAAGATTTTAAAAAACGGGAAACGCAGAACAATTGATGTAGGCAGAGTTTCTGTTGACGGCTCTGAAGAATACAGATACTTCGGAAACGGCATAGGTCTTGGTTTTGATACAGTGGTAGGTTTTGAAGCTGCAAAAATGAAACACCTTTCCGGTTTTCCTGCATATCTTATTGCTGCCCTTAAGACCTTGTTCTTTTATTATAAACCGCCTTTTGTTAAAATAAAACTTGATGACCGGGAAATTGAACAGCCAGCTCTTATGATTTCTGTAATGAACGGTCAGCGTATGGGCGGAGGTTTTATGATGGCTCCTGATGGAAATCCGGGAGACGGCTTTTTTGATTATTGTATTGTAAGCTACGGGAAAAGGTTAAGACTCCTTGCATTAATGCTTAACTTTATGAAAGGCACTCAAAAAGGCAAAAAAGAGGTTTCCACCGGTCTTACAAAAAAAATAGAAATAACAGCACTGCAGGGCACTCTTCCAGCCCATGCTGACGGTGAAACTCTGTGCGAAGAAGGCAAACAGCTTACAGCAGACATTATTCCGTCATGTCTCGATGTCATGTAAATTTTGAGGGCTGTACCTGCTGTAATTTAAAAAATCTTTCTTAATCCCTGCTGAAACCGGATTAAAGTTTGTATTAAATACTTTTTTCGCAAGAGATATATCAAGGGATGTATCAACCGGCCTTTGTGCTTTTTGAAAAACATTTTTCATCAGGCAGGGTACAATCAGATCCTTATTCAGATGATAAACTTCAGCAAGAATTCTGCCCATGGAATATCTGTTAATTCTTTCTATTCCGCCAATGTTAATTATACCGGAAAAATTATTTTCTGCAAGTTCAATTAAAGCATTTGCAAGATCCACTACATAAACAGGTGTTCTGAACTGATCCGTAAACAAAAATACTTTGTTACCTGCTTTAAGATCATTTATAACTTTTTTTGTAAACGATGATGCAGATGTAACAGGCAAGCCGTAAACCAGAGCCACTCTTACAGCAACAAAATTGTCCGTTTCATTAAAAAGGATTTCTTCCGCCTGTTTTTTTGTAATGCCGTAAAAATTAACAGGGCGTGCCAGATCCGATTCCTTATAAAAACTCTTTTCCCCGTCATAGACCATATCAGAAGATGTAAAAATTACTTTTGAGCCGTACTTCTTTGCTGCGGACACAATATTTCTTACTGCATTGATATTGACCTTTTCAGCTTGTTTATGATTAGTTTCGCATATATCAAGATTTGCCTGTGCTGCACAGTGGATCACTGCATCGGGTCTTACAGAGCTTATTAATGAAACAACATCCTCTTTATCTGTAATATCCAGTTTGACAGGTTTGACACCGCTTATTTTAAACGGTGTTGAAAAATAAGTTCCTGTAACATCAAACCTTTGTGCAGCTATTGACGCGGTAACGCCCCCTACAAACCCACTTGCTCCTGTAATGATCAATTTCTTCATTAGCTTCTTTAAATTATTAGTAAATTACTATCTGATGATCCGGCATCGAAAATTAAAATACATTAATATGATTTATCAATTACAATAAAATGTTTATCAATTTTGACCTTTTCCATCAAAAAATCTTAACAAATGAAACAACTGCCCCGCCCTGAGGAAGGACAGAAACACCTATCATCTCCTTTTTCCTTGCCTCCCTCAATCCGTCAATTGCGCTTATCAAATGATTTACTACTATACCCCCTATTACAATAACAGCCCTGTCAAACGCCTTATCGCTGGATACTCTGAGGGATTCAAATGTTTTTCGTGATTCTTCCGAATCCCACTGCCACCAGTACTGCTCATTCTCCGGATAAAGCGCATTAATATTTCTCTGTTTTAATTTTGCATTATTATAATCCCTAAGAGAAGAATAATTCTCCACTGCTACATAATATTTATGATCCTTATCCTGATTGTTCACTCCTGCATGTGCAGCTGCATATGCCATGTAGTCATTTCTTTTTTGTGAGCCATATGCCCGGAAAGTAAAATATGTTGCCCAAAGAACAGTTTCTGCGGCTATGAATATTTTTGCTGATTTTTTATTACCAGCATATAACTGACCTGCTCCGGGCAGGGCAAGAGAATAGAAGAAAGCACCTGCCTTGCACACAGACTTCTCCGTATTGTATTTGACCGTTTTTTGCTCCTGTTTATCTTTTATCAGCACATTAACGGAAAACACTCTTCCTGCAGCTGCTTCCGGCCTTTCCGAAGAAAAAAGATTAACGCCTGTTATTAACAAAAAAATTAAAACTGTTAATAAAACACTGGTTTTTTCTTTGCATTTCATCTCACGGGTCCTGTTTATCTGAATGAAAAATCTGCACTTACTGCAGGCACGACATTTAATCCGCCCTTTATTAAACCAACACTGATATCCCCCCTTAAACTGCGATTATACTTTCTTATGGAAAATCCTGCATCAAAAGCAGAAATAAGATGATTTGCCATTGCAATCATTACACTGTACGATGCATTTTTAAACGCAGCATTACTGTCATGTCTTATGCCTTCATAATATTCTCTGTTAGGGGTAAGTGCGGGCCCGTCAACAGTCCAGTCATCCCAGCCCTGTTTAAACTGGTCGTATTTACCAATCATCTCATAATACTGCTGGGTCTTTGTATCCGGTAATGTATGTGTTGAAGGATCGGTTTCTGGATTGTAGTATGTGCGCCACCTCTCCTCTTTCCAGTGCTCATCTGCATAAGAATGAAAATAGTCCTCCAGATCTTTCCCTCGTGAAGTATTGCGTGAATAATTGTACCATAAAAAAGCTTCCAGACCTATGTAGATTACTGCTTTTGCCCAGGAACCTGTATAGGCCTGACCTGCTCCTGGTATCAGTACAGACATTGTTACACCAAGTCCTGGGTTTTTGTATTCTTTACTGGTTATCCCTGATGAAGAATAATCATCAGCCAGTGTGTTGTTGTTCAGCATACCTGCTCTTAGTTCACAGCTTTTTTTAAAAGAGACACTGCTGCCTGTAAAATTAAAATCTCCTGCAAACAGATTAACACCAAAAAGAATAACCACCACAATTAAAAGCTTAAATCTTTTCATTTTCCAACCCCTTTTTTAAATCAATCGGGAAAATCAAACATTAAACCCATATAAGTTCTGTATTCTCCTCCGTACTGCTGTTTTTTATTGACAAACTTATCAAAACCATAAGAAACATCAAAGTAAAAACACATAGGAAAAGAATAAAAAGCATTCATTGTCAGTCTGAACTGCACGCCTGCATCTTTTTTAAAGGATTCCATATCCGGCAGGTTTTTGCTGCTCCATGCGTTTCCTGCCTGAGCGTACATAGACAAAGCCATATCTCTTAATTGCAGAAAACCCATTCTTAATTTCATATCCGAAAAAAGAACAGCTCTGTATGAAAAATCAAATTGTAAAAACTTTGTCCCTTCAATACTGTAAAACGGATACCCCTTTAAACCGTCAAGACCTCCTGCAAAAAAATTATAAAAATCGTCCACAGGAGCATCCACAACTCCTGCTTTTAACCCTGCCATAATTCCGTGTCTGTAACTTAAACCGGGCAGGTATTTTACTAATTTAAGCTCATATCTGTTAAAACTGTACTTATCATACTGCTCAACAATAGTGCCGTAATTGGAATTGACTTCAAATCCTTTTAAAAATCTGTTCCATGCGTGCTCAGTCAGCATATATGTTTTTAAACCGCTGTTTGGCGCTATCCTGCTGAATCTTGCAGGCGTTATTTTAATATATTGATACTTCAAACCTATTCTGTTTCCAATATGGTAAGTATATGTAAATTTATGTTCAATGCCTCTGTCCTTAAATGTCATACCTGCATTGTATCTTGTAAATGAATAAAAGGTTCTTAAAGCGCTCCTGGTCCCGAGCCTTATATCACCGCCCAGATCCACTTCTGTTAAATCAAATCTGAATTTTGAATCCAGTTCAGACGTATGCCTTATCTGATGATAAATCTCTAAAAACAGCGTGGGAGCAAACCTTCTGTACGTAAAAACTGAAAAAATATCCGCATCTTTTATTCTGTTAATTGCAGCGCCGCCTATTACGGAAAACCTGTCCAGAACATCGCTTCCCGTAAAATAAGCGCCTGCTTTTATCTCTCCGGGAAAATCATACACTAAGCGCGGGAAAAACAGCATTTTTGAATATGTCATTTCATAATCGCTGTAATTCCCAAATGATTTTCTGTCTGAGCAGTCATCATACTTTTCCGCTTTCTCTGCAAAAATATAAGCATCTGTTTTCTTCCAGAATGGAGATAAATATGAAGAGCTTGCTCCGGATACTCCGGATGGGGATTTGATAAATGCAATATTATATCCGGTGTCATGGAATAATGAAAATACAATTTCCCCTTTACTGTTCACACACGGCATAAAAGCGCCGCCTAAAACATTTGTAAGTTGCTCTGTAGTGTGTGTTTTAATATCATATTTATAAATATTGAATATTCCGGTAGCATCGCTGGAAAAATAGATATACCTGCCGTCAGGCGAGGGAAAAGCATCCCGTTCATCATTTAATGTTTTAACAAGATAGTTAAAATTTTCACCGGATATGTCCATTACTGCAATATCTCTTCCCACTCCATTTTTTGACAAAGTAAACACGATTTTATTGCTTTGCGGAAAAAATCTCGGCGTGTAAATTTTTTCTCCGCAGGAAAAATCTGTTATCTGTTTTCTGTTTTTACCCTCAGGATCCATCAATACAAGATTAGAAGTACCGTCTTTTTCTGTTACACAAACAATTTTTTTGCCGTCAGCAGACCAGACAGGGGACCTTGCCCGCTGATTCCTCGTCAGAAGCTTCTCTTTCCGTGTTTTAAGATCCAGTACAAAAAGATCAAAAACATTAGAACCGTGCTTTACTCTGTGCTTTCTTCCGAAAATAATTTTCTTGTTATCAGGGCTGAATCCAGCCGTAAGATCTGCATACTGTGCTATAATCTCAACTTTGCCTGTTTCAAAATCATAAAGGGCAAGATTTAATACGGAAAAATATCCGCTGCCTCTGTTTGTTAAAAACAGAACTTTGGAGCCATCTGAATTAAAAACCGGATAAAAATTACCGCTGCTCTCTGAGAAAATCATATCATATCCGGATAAATTCTGACGTATTTTTTCAGTACCTTTTTTATATCCTGATTTAAGCCATGCTTTCCACTCGGAATAAAGCTGTTTTTCCGTTTTACCGAGCACTTTTTTGCACGCTGAAGAAAAACTCATTCGTTTTACTGATCCCATTGCCTGTGCAAGCTCTGCAATCTTTTCTTCTCCGTAAAATCGGGAAATGTACGTAACAAGCGCAAGACCCTGGTTGTAAACCAGCTCATTTCTCAGACTTGATGACCCGAAAACTTCCATTTCCGCAGGAGAAAGCATATTATTGTTCAAAACCGCATCTCTCAGAACCATGTCTCTGAAACTGTCCCACCAGTCAAAATCAATACCTTTTCTCTGGTATTGAGCCATTCCCTCTGCAAACCACATTGGCACTGAAGTTCCTGCAACAGGCAAAGAAACTATCCTGTCAGGATATCCGTGTATTACATCTTTTCTCTTCTCTTTTTCATATGAAATATACTGTAAATATACTGCAGGAATGCGCCTTGTAAATTTCATTGCAGCGCCAAGAGAAACAATATGGGTAAACTCATGTGTTACAACATCCCTGAGCCAGTTATGGGTTCCCCTTAAATGAAAATTCATCGGCGGAGCCCATATCTCTATTTTGTTATCATAGTAGTATGACGCGCCGTTGGAATTATCATCGTAATCCTTAATAATAAAATGGACTTTTGTGTCAGGTTTAAAATTGTAAAGTTCTGTTATTTGGGGATAAACTTCTTCTGCAATTTCTGCTACAAGTTCTGCAGTACGTAAAGTACCGTTATGGAAATGTACTTCAAAATGTTCTGTCTTGATTGTCTTCCATGTAAGTTCCGGATGATTGTACTCCGGCATCTGGCCTGAAAGAGGCACAAACACAAAAACAAAAGCCAATAAAATCAGTAATGAAAATTTATTTTGTAACTGCAATTGTAATTGTAACCATTTTCTCGTGAGTTTGATTTTTCGCATGCACTCTGCAAAAATATATCCCGCTCTGAACATTTTCCACATTCCACACTACCTCATTATTTGTAAGACCTGTTCCCGGGCCTCTGAACTTGTCAACCAGATTGCCTTTTTTCAGGTCAATTATTTCAATAGAAACTTCCGCATCTTCGTCTAACCAGTACCGGATTACAGTAAAACTGCCTTCCACAGGATTGGGATAATTATATACTGACTTATCCGGCATAAAATCTCCTGCTTTCTGTTGTGCGTGCCATTCCATTTCCACGTATGAAGTATGAGACGGGTCGTGAAATTCCGCCGGCCACGGGAAATCTGTTTCTGACCATTGTGAATTAATATCCCACACATTTAAATAACCATTTGACGAAACATGCAGGATCTCAACATCTCCGTCATCATCAATATCAGCAAGAAATGGAGCTGATTTGTTTTCAGATCCTGCTGTCAAAGGAAACCCTTCAACTGCTGAACCGTCTGATGAAAAAACCTGAATAGTACCGTCTGATGAACCTGCAATTATTTCCGGATTTCCGTCAGAATTTATGTCCCCGGAAACAGGAGAAGATAAATATCCTGTGCCCCATGATGCAGGAAAGTTATTAACTGGAGTACAATTACTTCCAACAGCCCACACATTGTTCTTTGCAGAAAACAGAATTTCCTGTGCACCGTTATTATCAAGATCCGAGACAGCAGGCAAAGATACGTTCTCTCCGGTTCTTGCAAAACCGAAAGAATGTACAATATCCTTATCCTGAGATACTGTCACAATTCCCATATCTCCGGATATAACTACAAAACCATTATTTTCTGAAGAAGATTTATAAACAGCAGCTCCTGATGCAGTCCCGCCCGAATAAAAAACATCCTGCTTTTTAATATTACCATTTAAATCAATAACGAAAAATGTTCCGTCCTTAAGCAGAACAAATATCTCATCAGCAGAATATTTTCCTATTGAAACAACAGACGAACTGCCTGTATTTATCTCCCATTCTGTATCTCCGGACAGAGAAATTTTATAAACAGTTCCTTTTGAGTCTCCGGCAAAAAGATTTTGTTCTACTACACTTAAAAATAATATATCATCCGTTCCCTGCCATGTAAAAATTTCATCAAACATGCTGTTATTATCTTTATCTTCAAAAGACCATAATTTTACAATTCCGTCTTTTACCGCCCCGGCAATAAATGCATGAGATGTATCTGTTGCAGGAACAACAGCAGGAATACATGTAAACTCTTCCTCTGCATCAATACAGCACGGAATGTTTATGGTTTCTGTATTATTGTTAATGGTTTTTTCTGAAATCTGCAATATATTATCCGAACCGGGCAGGCCGTCGGCCCTCCAGCAGAATACTTTCCCCTCTTTTACAGGCACGAGTACCGATTTATTCTCTCCTTTTAAAGGAGCAACTGCAATAATTCCCAGCGGTTCAAACATACTGCTGAATCTTACAGGAAATCCTTTTTGATAAATGTCTGATTGCATAACACATGTCATAACAGAATCTGTTTCCGAAAAATCTTTGAAAACCAGATGAAAATTACCGCCGTCATAACTGCATGTATTAGGATAAGAGTCGGGAGTAAATTCAACAACATCTTTTTTGTTTACCAGCTTGTTGATCTCGTTGTTTTTATACCATGCATCATGCATTACACCGAACTCTGCTCCCGCACCGCCGGATAAAAACCCGTAAACTTCACCTATATCCTGAGCTCCGTCCGCTTCTTCAAGATCAACTCCGCGGTGATTTATATTCGAATTTATCTCATTTGCAGCAATTTTGTCCTTTATCACATTCTCATCTATATGCCAGATAAGAATGCCTGAACCCGGCAGATCAAAATCGTATTCATCAGCAGAGACTATTACTCCCGTACCGATTGAATCATTAACAATTATACTTCCGTTACTGTTAAAAACGACTCTTTGTCCCTTATCTGTTATCCCTACTGCGGAACTGTCCCTGTTTATATCGTTTTGTCTGTTCTCAAGTAAAAAATATTCATGATCATTTATTATTGCTTTGTAAATTTTGTTTTTCTTGCTTGTAAGGCTTGAACCTATAACCAGGGTATCTCCGGGTTGAACTATTACCGGATTTTCCCAGCCCATATAATACTTTGTCCATGCACAGGGCTCTGCAGGAAGCAGGCCTGAAAAATTGCCGGAGCCCTGATCCATCAGTCCCCATCTGCCAATTCCGCTTCTTCCTGTTTTTGTATCCCACATTGCAGGCATACCAAGCTGGAATCCGAAAATCAGGGCGGATGTTCCCAAAAGTCCTATTTCGTATCCTTCCTGGCTCTCTGTTTCAGGCAGAATAATACATTCCTTAATTATGTGACTGCCGTTTTCAACAGATATTCCGTCAAAATCATCGCCCTTTATTTTAACCATATCCTGCAGTGAAATAAATGCTGACGGTATATCATCAGGTGTTGGATCATAGGAAAGGTCTACATCTCTGCCGACTCCTGCGTGATAAATTACATAGACATCATATTCGGAATACTTTACATTAAGCTGATCACCCTTAAGAAAGGTTTTACACGCCAACTCTACCAGTCCTGTGTCTGACGGAACTGTTGAAAAAACAGACATAGTATCTGTAAGCTGAATAATCTCATCAAAAACAGAATAATTTATAACAAGTTTCCCGCCGGAAACCTTATAATAATAATTTTTTAGTGCAAGAAGCTGGCTTTCAAAATATGCCTTATTGTGAGGAGGTGGATCAATAACAGGCGAAGAAGGCAAACTTGTATCAAATGTTCCGTCTCCGGTTGTAAAAGGATCCGTATCTTTTTTAAACTGGACGCGAAGTGCTAAAACCTTTACTGTGTCAGGCCTATCTGAAATAAAAAGATTCTCTGTCAACATCCCGTTTTGAAGAATATACTTTTTACCTTTTACAAGATTTAAGTTTGACAGGGATCTTTCGTGGAGGTTGAGTCTTGTCCTGATTTGCTGTGAATAAAGTGTTGAAATTATCAACCCTGAAATTAACACAGACAGCAATATTCTCTTTTTCATATGCACCTTGCAAAATTTAAAAAAATACCCCACAGCAGTGCGGGGTATTTAAGTTCATATTTTTCTCATTTCGGTTTAAACACAAACAACTCTTTTAAGACTAAAACGCTGCCGAAAGACTGAACCGCATTGTATCAGATAAGGGGTGTCCCTGCTCTGCAGCAATATAACCGAAATCAAACCTGAAGTTTGAATACTGAAGTCCCGCGCCAAAAGAAGGGTATTTTACTCTGCCTTCTTCATCATAGTAATATCCTGCACGTAAAAATATCATCTTGTTATATACATATTCCGCGCCAATAGAGCTTACAAGCTCTCTCATCTGAGTAGAAAAGGGCTCATTTGTCCATGCGGTAAATACTGCTTTATAAAAAGGATCTGTACCGTTTTCATTTCTGACAACAAGAAGTTTATTTGTATCAATACAAATTGTTAATTTGTTGAATTCCGTATCAATAACCTTGTACGCAACACCCAGCTTCAGATTTGTAGGTAAGGGGTCTGCCTGTGCTGCATCAACATATGTTATTTTTGGGCCCAGATTTGAAAGATTCATACCAAATGACAGACCTTTTAAAAAAGATGCTTTGTACAAAAGACCAAGATCAACAGCAAAAGAAGATGCAACACCTGATCCCTGTTCTGCTCCTGCTCCTACAGGTGAAAGGTGGCTGTAGATGTATTTTGCATTAACACCAAAGCCAAAATTACTACTTATTTTTGTTGCATATGAAAGAGTAACTGCCATGTCCCAGCTCTGAAACTTTCCCAAGACAATTGGGTTCCCGCTTTCATCTAATTGTTCGCCTGTTTGAGTTTGCTCTCCCATATTCAAAAATGTAATACTTCCGCCTATGGTTCCTCCAAGACTCGGAACATTTTGCTTATAAGCAACAAAATCATAGAACATATCTGAAACCAGCTGAGGCAGCCAGTTTGAATGCATAAGAGTTATTTCTTTGCCCTGCTGAAAAGCCAATCCTGCCGGATTCCAGAATACTGCAGACGCATCATCAGAAAGTGCTACAAATGCTTCACCCATACCTGCAGCCCTTGCACCAGGAGAGATCATTAAAAACAACACTGCTGCCTGGCTTACAGCAAACAGATTAGCAGAAAGCGTAACTACCATAATTACAACCAAAGCACTTACAAAAAACTTTTTCATTGTTTCCACCTCCAAAAAAAAATAAAACCGAACTCTCAGGGTTACAAGAACCAACCGTAAACATTACCCCGGACTCGGTTTAAAAACAAAAAACGCCCGCTAATGTAATGGATTTACCAGACTCTTGTAACATTATACTAACTATTTAATTAATCCATCAACCATTAACGAACGAATATAGGCATTCTCCTGTCTAAACCATATTACTCGAAAAAAGTTATTAAATAATATTATTAATGTCAAGTTTTTTTTCAATGTTATTATAAAAATTTAACTCTACGCTGAAATGTGAAAAACAAGAATAAAGGTTTAAGTAAAAAGGATAAAACAAAAAATTGGGATAAGTGTTCTCTCACAAAGCCCGCAACGGACGCAAAAAACGCAGAGGAAAAAAGTATGGGCAGACCTGGATGTCTGCCCTTTTTCTCCTGCACCCTTCGGCTCCGCTCAGGGTGCGGATCAGCAACAAAGTGAACAGGGTTAAGGATCATATGTGGTATAAAGGTATAAGATATTTCTCCGGCATCTGTTTTTTAATTTGTGTTAACCATGTCCGGCCTTTGAAGGATTCGTGGATCAAAAACTATAATGATCAGAATCGGGATGAGTCCCGATTTTCTTTAAGAAAAAATATAATGATCAGAATCGGGATGAGTCCCGATTTTCTTTAAGAAAAAATATAATGATCA
>Ga0164318_10003484_pt1 | contig 14911 bp, 7 predicted proteins | sample GuaBasSedimGuay9_FD_113734 | JGI IMG/M metagenome (GOLD analysis project Ga0164318, IMG submission 113734) | Subseafloor sediment microbial communities from Guaymas Basin, Gulf of California, Mexico - Guay9, Core 4571-4, 0-3 cm | ecosystem: Environmental > Aquatic > Marine > Hydrothermal vents >...
AAAAACTTTCATTTTTTAGTTTTTCTTTTAATAAAGCATTATATGCCTCTTCAGAAATAGTTATTGTTTTAGAACCCATATAGATATATTTAGATAACATTCATTTATGAAATTTTTTCTATTTTAGTTTATGTATAATTAAATGTTTTATTTTTGACGAATACAACATAATTATTGTTAATAAGAGACTAAAAAGCAGCTTCAACAAATTTTAATTGATTTTCCATGGTAATTATCCAATATTTGAATAAGCTTATAAATTATAGATATATTTATCCAATCATTTTATTTAATTTCAATGTATTTACTTAATTAAATGAATAAAAAATGAATTTTAAGTTATATTTTCCTTTTTGAGATAATTGAACATAGTAATCAAAAACATTTTAAGAGCAATAAAGAGTTTAGACAAGGAAATTCTGTTATCAAAAAATATATGGGCAAATGAAAAAATATGTTATTCAAGAAAATTAGTTTTTTTTAATCTTTAACACGACAAGGATCATGAACCTTCATATTAAATTACAATTAATAAACTTTATTTATTACTAATAGCGAAATCATCTGCATTATTTGATGCGGCATTAGATCAAAAGCATGAGAAAATGGAAAAAATATAGTATATATAGTGTATTGAAAACAGTATTTTTTACTTTTAATATTAATACTTAGCAATTCAAAAGTTCATCTTTAAATTTTAAATCTATTGTGCCCGAATAAATATTTCATTTGTTGTTATTTCAGTATTTCTTATCAATTTGATTTAGCTCCCAAGAAATTCAAATTTATTTAGATACTCACTAACAATTTCTGGTAAATCCCAAACTTTTTTAAATTCAATTGCACCATTTGGGCATCGTTCTACGCATTTTTGGCAAGCAATACACTTTATTGGTGTTATATTAATAGTACCAAGTCCCAAAAAATTTTCAGGCAATTTTATTGGCTTGCTAGGTATTTTTAAAGCTATATTTTTTATTATATTAATAATCATTTTCTTGTTTATCGGTAATTCATCAAGTTCTTCTTTAGATAATTTAAAAATCTCTTGAATATCCCACTCATTTACCAAGTTTAATGCTGATTCTGGGCAAACTTCTTCACAGCTTTTACATGCTATACATTTCTTAATATCCCAATATATTTTTCCAAAACCGACTATATATTGTTCATAATCAAATTCAGTTTCATATTTTATTTTTGGAATTTTTATTGGAATAAGATTTTCAATATTGATATCAATTTCTTTTTTACCTAAATTTCTAGATATTGAATCAAAAGTTCTTAAAAGTCTGTGATAATCTTTAAGAATATTATTTAAATCTGTCCTAATAACTTTATTTGAATTATATTTGATATTACTTAAATTAGTTAATTCTTCGTCTATTTTCAATAAAGTTTCAAAAACAATTTGAAAATTTTCCCCGTTAATTTCGCTTATTTTCAACAAAAAGTCTAAATCATTTAAAATTACATATATATTATCAAATAATGTATCCAAAAATTTTTCTGCTTGGCTTAAAACATGTGGGACATCATATATGAAATAATCTTTTTTTTCGTCAACAATATCTATTTGTTTATCATTTAACATAGTAAGAAGTAGCTCAATTATTTCTTTTTGCTCAATTTTTGTGATATTGGATAGATCAAAAGGTGTCATAGGGCCATAATTTTTTAAAGATACAATTATTAGAGCTTTATTGAATTCTGTTAATAAGTTTTGATCCAAAAAATTAGCCAAATTAAAATTATCTTCTGTATTTTCTGTCTGTAAGAATTGACCTTTTTCAAAAACCAATGGGATTTTTTTCATATTAAATAATTCAATTCCAGCTAAAACCCTCAAATTAAGTCTATTGACTTGTCCTTGCTTTTCAAATTCAATAATCTTATCATTAAATAATTGAATTTCATCATTTATTAATTTTAAATATTTTAAAATATTTTCTTCATTCATTATTTCCGAATTTTTTGAAATAATGTTTTTAATTTTATCTATTTTTATAAAAAAGTAATTTACTACTTGAAATTCTCTTAATTTATTAAAATTCTTGCTTAAATCAATTATATTTTTTAGTATTTTACTTACAGGGGGTATATCACAAATTAATTTGTAGTTAATTATATTATCTTTTATAATAACATCCAATAATCTTCTATCCATTAATAAAAAAATAGCTTTTATTATTATATCACTTGATAAATTACTGATTTTAATCAAATCATCAAAATCAAATTCTATTTGGCTATTTAAAAGGAAGATAATTAATGATGCGACTAATTCTACCAGTAATGTATTTTGAATATACTTTACTGTTTCTGCTTCATTTATTTTTTTTGTTGTAAAAGCTTTTTTAATTTGTATAAACGAGAATGTCAATTTTTTATTTTTTAAAATTCCAATTAATTTATCATTTACATATTTAAAAAAAGAATTTATGACCTGTTCTTCAGGTATTAATTTTAGATTATTAAAATAAATAAATAAATTGCGTAATTCATCCATTGATCCAATATGTTGTAATTCTTTTAAATTTGGATTCGGTATTATCTTATTTATTATATTTTCTATATTATCTAAGTAATTATTAATCTTATTAAAAGTATTATTGATTAATTTTTCATCATAACTCTTTTTTATTCTATATAGTTGTTCCTTTTTATCTCGAACTTTCAAATTTTGAATATCTTTAATTTTTTTAATATCAATTGATATTTCTTCAAATATATTTAATAGATGTTTTTTTAAATTAAAATCTCTGACGTTATAAAGGATATTGTTAGAGTTAAGAAAAGATATTAAATCATTTTTTATGATGTTTTTTACTTTTTTTATTGAACCCTTAAATTCATTAAATTTACTAATAATTTCGTTAAATTCCTTCTTAATACCTGTATTTACATTAAAAGTTCTCTTTTTTATTGTTAATAATTTTAATATTTGTTCTAAAAACTCCAATCTTTTTGATGGTATCTGAATATTTTCGATCAATAACCTACTCACTTTTTAATTTTTTAATTTAAATTTTGGTAATTTATCGAATTCATTTATTCTTTTTACAAAATCTTTAATTTTCAAGTATAATTTATTATTATCAGCTGCAAATGAAGTAAAGAATTCTATTCTATTTTTTTCCCAACCAATTGCCTCTAATATTTCCTTAGCAGCTTCTATTTGCATTTTTGCTTTAGAATTTCCATCAATATAATGGCATTTACCTTCATCACAAGCAATTAAAAAAACGCCATTAGCTCCTTCGTTAAAACATTTAAGAATATCTAATAATGACAATCTGCCACCACATGGTAAACGAATTAACCTGATATTATCTGAATAGCTTTTTCTTAATAATCCAAGCATATCTACCGAGGCATATGCACATTCATTACATACAAATCCTAGAATAATTGGTTTTTCAAATGTATGGGAATCTTTTAAAATAGATTCTATTTGAGCAAAAATCTCTTTGGGAGAATAATTATTTAATTTTGCTGCTCCAGTTGGGCAAACTGCATTACAAACTCCACATCCACGACAAGAATATGGATCAATTAAAGCAAGGTATCTTACATCAGTTGAAGTTTCATTTTCCTTTTGTACCATATATGGGACTGAAAACGGGCATATCCTAACGCATAGTTCACAGCCATTGCATAGTTCAGGATCTACAATCGTAAAATTCTGAGTATTAAAGATTTCAGGGAATTCAAATAATTTAATTATTTCCATCGACACTGAGTTTGCTTCTTTTAATGTTTCATCAATTAATTTAGGGCCCAAAACTGTTCCGCACGCAAAAATTCCATTTCGTGAAGTTTCAATATTATTTTGTTTTGGATATTTTCCTTGAATAAATCCTTTATTCCATGTTTTAATATTGATTTGATTTAATAACTTTATATTCTCCTTATTAGGGATAATTGCTGTGGATAAAACAATTAAATCTGGATGAATTATTAAGACTTTTTGTAATAATGAGTCGTAAATTGTTACTGACAACTTATTCTGTATTTTTTCAATTTTTCCCAATTCTCCTCTTATAAAATTTATTCCTAAAGACCTGGCTTTTTGATAATCATATTCTGCTTTCCAAGGTGTCCTAATGTCTATGTAAAGAATTGTAATTTCAAATTTTGGGAAATTGTTAAGAATTTCAATAGAATAATTAATAGCTGTTATACAACAATATTTACTACAATAATCATAATACTTTTTATTTCTTGAACCAACACATTGGACTATTAAAATTCGCTTTTTTAACTTGTTATCGCTAAATATTTTCATTAAATCTTTATCAGCATTATTTATATTATGATTTTTTAAAAAATTAAAAAATTCTCCTAACTCAGATAAGGTAATTACATTTTTTTCTTCATCATATTTGTAAAAATCATTTAATTTTGGCCGAAAAATATCATGGCCCGTGGCTAATACTAGAACGGACGCATTTAATGTTTTTTCATTTAATTTATTATCGTGTTCTACGATTTTAACGGTATAATTCCCCAAATTTCCTATTATCCATTCAACATTCCAATTAGTTAATATTCTAATTTTTTGAAAGTTTAATGATTTTACAATTTTTTCTATGAAATCTTTTCCTGATGTATTATATGGGTGAATAAATGGTAATTTATTGATAAATCCACCCAAGTAATTTTCTTTTTCTATAATTGTTATTTCATAACCAAGATCTTGTAAATTTTTTGCTATCTGTAATCCTGCTATTCCCCCCCCAATAATAACTAACTTCTTTTCTAATTCTTTGACCTCATTTGTTTTATATTCTTTAGTAAATAATTTATCAATGTGCGATTTTATTAATATTGTAGCCTTGTAAGTAGCTTTATTAGATTCATGAACCCAAGCACATTGTTCGCGTATATTTGCGACTTCAAATAAGATATTTTGTAGATTATATTTTTTTAACTCAAGCTTAAGTTTCATTTCTATTATCTGTGGTGTACAACCTCCAAATACAATACCTTTAATATTTTTTGTTTCCAAGATTTTAATTAGTTTTTGAAATCCTTCAGTTGAGCATAAATGGTCAAAAATATAGATGGAAGAGAGGGGAAATTCTTTTTTTAAATCAGATTCTATTAATTTAAAATTTAATTCCATTGTATTTCCGCAAGTACAAAGGCAAATTAAAACTTGATCTTGGTTAAGAAATATTATCCCTCCTAAAATTGTTAATTTCTTTAAAAATTTTTAGTGCAATACTTTTTGAAGATGTTATTGTATCAACAATATCCATTGGACTTATAACAGACCCACAAGCATAAATTCCTTCTATATTGGTGGTAATTTGATCTTCTTTTACATTAATAAAACCTTCAGAAGTTAATTCTAAATTTAATTTTCTGGATAATTCTATACTATCCTTAGACATAATAATTGCTGTACTTAATACTAATAAATCAGCTTGAATAATAAGTACCGCATTCAATAGAGCATCATATATTTTTAAAGTTAATTTATTATCATTTTCTTTATTTTCTGATTGTTTAATATCTATTAATCTTCCCTTGATAAATTTCACATCATTTTCTCGAGCTTGGGTATAATATTTTTCTAAAAACCCCATTGTCCTAATATCTATGTAAACGATATAAACTTCAGGGGGTGGGTCATAATTTTCTTTTAGTATTTTTGCATTTTTGATAGCATATTCACAACAAAGTACACTACAATATCTATTATATTTTTCATCTCTAGACCCTACACATTGCACTATAACTATTGATTTAACTTCTTTTTGATTTGATGGACGTATTAATTTTCCTTGAGTTGGTCCGTTTGGGTCTATCATTAATACTAATTGATATTGTGTTATTACATCTTTATATATTCCATATTTGTAGTCGTTCATTAATTTTGGGATATATTCATCAAAACCTGTTGCTAATATTATATCTGCACATGAAATATTTATATGGATGTCTTTTTCGTTTAGATTAATTGCATTGACCGGACATGATTTTTCACATAAATTACACCCAAATTTGCATTTATCTTGATTAATAATAAAATAGTTAGATATACATTGTGGATAATGGCTTGATATAATCGGAAGATCTGGATTTCCTTTAAAAACCTCATTTAAATCGTTAATTTTTGGGCACACTACTAAACATTTTCCACAATTAATACAATCTTGGTTAACATATGTAGCGTGTTTTATTAATTTAATTTTAAAATTTCCTTTTTTACCAGAGCAAGATTCAAGTTCTGTATTATTAAGTAGAACAATATTTGGATGAAAATTTATCCCAGATCGATAAAAGCATTTTCTTATGCCATCCTTATATTTGGTGGAAAGGAGACAAAAAAAACAATCATCTGTGGGAAATGCTTTATAGAGGTGGCCGGCATGCCCTCCAAAAAAGGGTTTTTTCTCAATTAAGTATATTTTAAAACCCAAATCTGCCAATTGTATTGCCATATTTAGGCCAGCAATACCGCCACCAAAAATACTTATCGTTTTTTCTGTTTCCAAATTTTTACTCATCTTTTACATACCAATGATGTTTTAATCGTAATTTATATATTTCAAATTCCAAATTTGTTAATTCATTTTGTAGGGCTTTTATTTCAATATTAAATTTCTCTTGGGATATTTCTCCAATTTGCTTTTGGACGACCAAATTCTTTAATTCTAATTGTTTTAATTTTATTGATTTTTTAATCTCTTCAAATTTATCTCTATTTTCTGAGATTATTTGTTTCCATTTATTACTAGATTTGTTTGTCTTATCTAATTGGTCGATAATTTCCATTAATTTTTTTCTTTTTTCTTCATCAATCACTTTTCAAACAACTTTATATTATTTCTACACACTATAATCGATCCCTGTGCAAGGGTGTCCTATTCAGAGCAGCTCTTTAAGTCTGAACAGTCATTCTATCGATTTTTGCTTTTTTAATGGGTTAAGTCCCATTTTTTCCACATCTGCTGCGACTTTTTCAATGATATCTTTCAGTTTGTCAGCTTCGGCAGCTGATACAAAATGCATTTGTACCCGGTCTTCATTAATTCCAATGTCTTTCAATAATTCTCTAACAAATTTAACTCGTCTGGCGCATGCTAAATTCCCTACTTTATATTCGCAATCTCCGGGATGTCAACCAACGCTAATCACTGCATCTGCGCCATCTACTAGTCCCCGTAAGATGTGATTGACATCTACTCGACCTGTACATGGTAACCTAAGAATTCTTACTATCGGATTATATTGTAGCTTAAGAGTCCCTGCTAAATCTGCAGCAGAATAGGAACACCTCATACATGCAAACATTAATACGACAGGTTGTTGCTCTTTAATTTTACATCACTCCATTTAATTATTTTCTTTTAAAATTGCATCTATTTGATTTAATATTTGGACATCTTTCCACCATCTTAAATCTCGAGCTCCAATTGGACAAGATGCTACACAGATCCCACATCCTTTACATTTCATTTCATCTGTTGTTGAAATCATTTTAAAAGGGCTAATATCTTTAATTGATATTGCATCATATGGACATACAACTTCACATAGACCACATCCAACGCATTTTTCTATATCAACATCAGCTCTGATCATCTCAATTTCGATTCCTTTATGTTTAATTGCTGAAATACTTGCTGCCCCACGGGCAAGTGCAATGGTATCTGAAATATCTTTTGGAAAGGTAGACGCAGTATAAATTCCTGGAACTTTTGTCTCAACAGGTTTAAATTTTAAGTGAAGTTCTTCGATAAACCCATCTTCCGATCTAGTGATACCAAGTATTTTGCATAAATTTTCTATATCATCTGGTGCTTCTTGTCCAACAGCTAAAATCACATAATCTATTTTTAATTCTAATTCTTTTTTTAATAATGTATCAAATATTTTTACTATAATCTTATCAGAATCTATTGCTTTGCTAACTTTTGGTGGAAAATTCGGTTCCCACCTTATATAATTGACTCCCATTAATTGAGATGTGATATAATTTTCTTCCATATATCTACCAAATGCCCTAATAGATTCTTTATAAAGTACATAAATCTCAGATTTTGATAATTCTTCCTTTAATATTATTGAATTAATAATTGAAAAATTACAACAAACTCTTGAGCAATATTCATTACCTGGTTCGTTTTTTGTAGCTCTAGAACCAACGCATTGAATAAATACAAAACTATCATTTTCAGAAAAAAAATTATTTTTCAATTTTTCCTGAAATTCAAGAGAGGTCATGACATTTTTTATCAGACCATATCCATAATATCCTTTGGGCGGAGTCCATTCTTTTGTCCCAACCATGACTAAAATTGTGCCAACTTTAACCTTTAATATACGATTTTCTTTTTTTAACTTTATACTAACTTCAAAATTTCCTATAAATCCATTCAGATCTACAATTTCGGTTGATGTAAATATCTTAATATTATTAAAATTATTAATTTGTTCCAATAATTTAAGTAATAAATTACGAGCTAACTCCTTTTTAGGAAATGTCTTATATAATTTATTTAACCTTCCTCCAATAATTTCCTCTTTTTCTATAATGATTACATTAAATCGTTTCTTTGCAAGGTCTAAAGCTGCGGACAAACCAGCCACTCCTCCTCCTATAATTAAAATTGTAGGTATCAGGCTGATATTTTTCAGTGGAACTTTATCTAAATATCTTGCCCGCGCAATTTCTCCTCTTACCATTTCAATTGCTTTTTTAGTGGCAATTTCGGGATAATCATGATGGACCATTGAAATATGTTCTCTAATGTTAATTGGCCCCGTAAAATAAAATCTAGACAGACCAACATCCTCCACGCATTCTCTAAATGTAGTTTCGTGGGTCAACGGTGAACATGAAGCGACAACAACTCTATTTAAATTGTATTTTTTAATGCTATCCTTAATTAATTGTTGACCTGGATTGGAACACATGAATAAATAGTCTGTAGTAAATACAACATTTGGTAAATTACTAACTGCGTCAGCTACTTTTTTTGAATTAACTACATCCGAAATTACTCCTCCACAATGGCACACAAAAACACCAATTCTAATTTGATCTTCATCCACATCATAAACTTTTTTCTTTTTTATTTTTATTTCAGGTAATTTCAATAAAGAGGTCACCGCTGAAGCAGCTGCTTTTGCTTCAGCTATACAATCTGCACCATCACGCGGACCATGAGCAATTCCAATTACAAAAATTCCTGGTATATTTGTTAAGATACTCTCTAAATTTACATCCTTTTCTTTGATAAATCCATCAATTGGATCGATTTCGATTCCCAATCTATTAATTAATTTAAGAGTACTTTCTGGCAAGACAAATGCGCAATTTAGTACAACTAATTCAATATCATTAAGCTCAACTACATTATCTGTAAGTGTATCATTTAGTTTTAAGATCAAATTTTTTGTTATTGGGTCTTCTTGTATCTCAGAAACTCGTCCTCTAATAAATGTAATTTTATATTGTTCTTTTGCAATGTTATAATAATGCTCAAATAGTTTCCCTGCAACTCTTATATCTATATAACAAATATAAATTTCAGCGTCTGGTTCATGGAGCCTCATATTTCTTGCGTTTTTAATTGAAAACATACAACATACTTTATTACAATAATTATGGTTAATTTGAGAATCTCTTGCTCCAACGCAATTGATCATTACAATTTTTTTAGGTCTCTTACCATCGCTAGGTCTAATAATTTTAGCAGATACTGGCCCAGTTGGGTGTGTTAACCGTTCAAATGTTAACGAAGTTATAACATTCTTGAATTTACCATATCCATATTCTTCTTTAACAGTTGGGTCGAATTCTTCTGCGCCAGTAGCTATTATTATCGCCCCTGCATAAAGTACAAAATCTTGGGGTTCCATATCATGGTCAATAGCATTAACTGGGCATGTTTGAACGCACATGTGACAATTAATACAATAATTTTTATTTATTGTAGTAACTAATGGGATTTGTTGTGGGAAATCTAAATAAATTGCATGAGTTTTACAAAGTTTGAAATTATATTCTGAATCGATAAATACTGGGCAATTTTCAATACATTTTTGGCATCCTGTACATTTTTCTTCATCTACATATCGTGGATTTTTGTGAATAAAAACTTTAAAATTTCCCACTGAGCCCTCTACTCCCAAGATTTCTGATAATGTCATAATATTTATTAGAGGATGATGATAAACAGAGTTCATTTTTGGAGTTAAAATACATGCTGAACATTCATCGAAAGGAAATATCTTGTAAATTTTAGCGTAAATTCCTCCAATTGTTTGTTCTTTTTCTATAATATATGTAATATATCCAGCATTTGCTATATCCAATGCGCAGTCCATCCCTGATATCCCGCCTCCGATAATTATTACAGTTGACTTTGCGTCTTTTTCTGTATTTATCTCGCTATATGTCATTTATGATTTATCTCCTTAATAGTCTCCATTATATCATTTTCATAAAGTTTATCTATCTTCATCTTAAATTCGTTTATTATCTTTGCAAAAAGTTTTCCTTCACTTGCCGAACACCATGACAACTGGAGTCGAACTGGATTTATTCCTGTATATTTTAAAATAATCTTTGCCATTTCAACTCTTCGTTGAGCTTGAAAATTTCCTGTTAAATAATGGCATTCTCCTAAATTGCAACCTGAGACTAAAACGCCATCTGCTCCAGCTTTAAATGCTTCTAAGATATGCTTTATACTTACACGCCCACTACACATTAATCTAATAATTCTAACATTTGGTGCATACTGGAATCTACTTACTCCTGCGTCATCGGCCCCTGCATAAGAACACCAATTACACAAAAATGCAATTATTCGCGGTTCATGTTTCTTAGTTTTTAATGCAGTCTGCACCATCGAAATTATTTGTTCATCTGTAAAATGTTTCATTGAAATCGCCCCAGCAGGGCACGCCGCTGCACATGCCCCGCATCCTTTACAGAGTATTGGATTTACTACTGCTTTTACATCATTTTTAGAAATTTCTTCTAATTTAATTGCATTGAATGGACAAGTTAATTCGCAAATTTCACAGGTTATACATAAATCTTTATTTACTGTAGCTATTATCGGCTCACTCTTTATTGTGCCCTTTAATAGCGGTATTAAAGCTCTTGAAGCAGCTCCTAATCCTTGAGATATACTTTCTTTTATTGTCCTTGGGCTTTGACATGTTCCACATAAATATATTCCATCAGTTGCAAAATCTAAAGGCCTATGCTTAATGTGTGCTTCAAGAAAAAATCCATTATATGAACGAGGGACTTTAATTAAATTTGAAATTTTTTCAGTATCCTCTGCAGGCATTAATGGTGTAGCTAAAACTATATTATCGACTATTATTTTTACTTCACAATTAAGTGTATTTGTATATGTTCTTATTATAAATTTATCATCTTTTTCCATTACTTTTGGTTGATTTTCTCGAGTATACCTTATAAACAAAACGCCTAATCCTCTTATCTCTCTATATAGCTGTTCATCATCTCCATATACATTAATATCTCTATATAATATAATTGGTTCAATTTTTGGAAATTTACTTTTAATATATTTAACTAATCTTAAGGTATTACTACAACAAATTGCCGAACAATAAGTAACTCCCAACCCTTCTTTCATTCGAGATCCAACACATTGAATAAATGCAATTTTTTCAATAGAACTTAATTTTTTAATTCCATTTTCTGATTTTAATAAATTATGAAATTCAGTTTGTGTGTAAATATTTTTACTCCTTCCATAGTTAAAAAAGCTTTCTGGAACAAATTCTCGTGCTCCAATTGCTACAATAATTACACCTGGATTTAATATTATCTCATTATTAGAATTATTTTTTATTTTAACTTTAAAATTACCAATAGACCCTTCTATCTCTTCGATTTCTGCACCTAAATATATCTTACAGTTCTTATATTTAGTTATTTCATCAATAAATTTATTTATTAAATTTATTGGATCTTGGAGGTTGTTATTTATTCTATGAAGTTTATTCAAATATCCTCCCAATTGCTCTTTTTTTTCAATTAAGTATACTTCAATCCCTTTAGATGCAATCAGTCTTGCTGCAGATAATCCTGAAACTCCTCCTCCAATTATTAACGCCGATTGATTGACTTTTACCTTAATTTCTAATTGAGGTTCTAAGTATTTAGCCCGGGATATCGCCATTTTTACTAAATCTATTGCCTTTTCTGTTGCTAGAACTGGTTCATTTATATGAACCCATGAACATTGTTCTCTAATATTTGCAAATTCAAATAAATATGGATTTAGTCCCGCCTCTTTACAAGTATTTCGAAATAATTTTTCATGTGTTCTAGGAGTACATGCCGCAACTACTAATCTGTTTAAATTAAAATCTTTTATTATATTTTTTATATTATTTTGAGTATCAATTGAACATGTATATAAATTAGTAGATGCATATACAACACCTGGAACTGTTTTTACTTCATTTAATATTTTATTAACATCTACTACTCCCGCGATATTTGTACCACAATGGCAAATAAATACACCAATCCGTAAATTTTTTTTAAAATCTAATTTTTCTTTTAAATCTAATTCCATTTGCTGATTTTTATCGGAAACGCATGCTAATGCAGCACCAGCGCTTGCATCGGCAACGGAATCTGGAATATCTTTAGGACTCTCACATGCACCGATCATATATACTCTTTCTTTTGATGTTCTGACCGGACTCAACATTGATTTTGATTTAAAAAATCCAATTTCATTGGTTTCTATTCCAAAAATACGAGCAATTTCTTTTGTAGATTTCGAAGGAATAATTGATGTACATAGGACAATTAAATCCGCATCAGTTTTTTCAATTTTTCCCGTATTTATATTTTCATAATATATTCTCACTTTCCCAGATTTTAATAAACTTTCAACCTCTGAAGGATATGCCCTAATATATCGTATATTATATTCTTCTTGGGCTCGTTCAACATATTCTTGAAAGCCTTTTCCATATGCCCTCATATCATTAAATAAAACTTCTATTTCAATGTTTGGATTATGTTCTTTTGCAATAATTGCTTCTTTAGTTGCATACATACAACAAATTCGAGAGCAATATCTATTAAACTTTATATTTCTAGACCCTACACAGTGTATTATTACAATTTTTTCGGCTGGCTTACCGTCTGATAGTCTTATAATTCTACCACCAGATGGACCTGAAGCACTCATTAGCCTTTCAAATTCTAATGCTGTTATTACATTTTTTATTTCTCCATATTTATATCTCTTAATAATATTAGGGTCAATCAAATCAAAACCTGTGGCAATAATTACTGATGAAACTTGTAATTCAATTATTTTACCTTCAGGTGAATTATCAAACTCAATTGCACTAGCAGGACAAGTTTTTATACATGATCTACATTGAATACACGCATCTTTATCTAAAATTGCTATATTTGGGACAGCTTGAGCAAATGGGATATATATTGCACTTCTCAATCTCAGTCCACAATCAAATTCGTTAGGTACTTTAACCGGACAAATCTCTGAGCATTGATTACATCCAGTACATTTTTCCTCATTTACATATCTTTCCTTCCTTCTTATCCTAATTTTAAATCCATCTTCTATAGATTCTGCACTTTCTAATTCACTATATGTTAATAAGCGAATATTTGGGTGCCTAGCACATTCTACCATTTTTGGAGCAAGAATACATATCGAACAGTCATTTGTTGGAAACGTTTTATCCAATTGTGCCATATGACCCCCAATAGATGGCGACTTCTCAACAAGATAAACTTTATTGCCTTGCTCAGCCAAGTCTAGAGATGCTTGGACACCGGCAATTCCACCACCTATTACCAATACATTTCTATAGATTTCCAATTTTGCTCATCGGGCTATTTTAAACATAACTCAGCTTATTTAAAAAACCAAATGTTGAGTTTAAATTTTACAATTATAATTTTTTGACAATTAAAAGAAATATCCAAAAAACATGAATTTTAGAGCCAGACTAACTTTATAATTAAATTTTCTATATTAATAGTGAATATTTATCATAGTTAAATTAATTTTTATGAAACAATTTAATTATCTTTATTATATAAAAATAATCGTAAGAATGACCAATCCACTAACTTAAAAATACAGAAATAAAGGTAATAAATAATGAAAAATAAAATTATTACTTTGTTAACAGATTTCGGAACAATCGACCCATATGTATCCATAATGAAAGGCGTTATATTATCAATAAACCCAAATGTAAATATCATAGATATTTCTCATAATGTACCGAAATTTGATATAGTAAAAGGTGCATTTATATTATTCAATTCGGGTAGATATTTCCCAGAAGGAACAATCCACGTGATTGTAATAGACCCGGGAGTTGGATCTGAGAGGCTTCCAATTTTAATAAAAACAAAACGATATTATCTAATTGGACCTGATAATGGTGTTTTAAGTTTATTAGCTTATAAAGATGGGATTGAGAAAATTTATACTTTAAACAACCCAAAATATTTTTTAGATCGTGTGTCAATGACATTTCATGGACGAGATATATTTGCTCCAGTTGCTGCACATCTGTCAATGGGTGTAAATCTCTCCGAATTTGGTAACGAAATCCAATCCATTAAAAAAATCGATGAAATATATTTTTCTAATCCAATAATAAAAAGTGAATGTGAAATTATTTTTAATATCATTGATATTGATGGATTTGGAAACATTATAACAAATATTTCTGCAGAAACGATATTAAAATTGATTAAAAAATTAAAAGATAATATAAAAAAAGATGAAAAATTTATTTATATTAAGGTTTATAAAGGAGTAGATTTTGATGAATCAAAATCATTATCCATAAGTTTTCCATTTAAAAGAACATATGACGATGTAAAAAAAGGAGA
>Ga0164318_10003485_pt1 | contig 14910 bp, 19 predicted proteins | sample GuaBasSedimGuay9_FD_113734 | JGI IMG/M metagenome (GOLD analysis project Ga0164318, IMG submission 113734) | Subseafloor sediment microbial communities from Guaymas Basin, Gulf of California, Mexico - Guay9, Core 4571-4, 0-3 cm | ecosystem: Environmental > Aquatic > Marine > Hydrothermal vents...
ATCTCCATAACTATCCTCCCATTGTTGAAAATCGTGCCCTCAAAATATCCTCGTTCTTCTTCTATTCTCTCTCCAGAAGCACTACCCATTACCCCCCCCCACTGTGCTCAGGAGAAGGAGTATTGTTACTCCTACAATAAATACGCCTCTAACCATATACATCACAAAAACACATATGAGAATCATACTATTTAAAATCTTCGATAATTAAAGCATTACCGTTCAATAAATAAATCATATTAATTTGCCTAAAAAGTATACCCATCACTCATAACCCGATGAAAAATAAGAACAAAATTATTTAGCTTGCTTCCTATTCTTCCCCGTGATATACGACGTGATAATCGTCGGAGGCGGCCCGATTGGCACATTCATAGGCTCGCATATTGCATCCTCAGGATATGAAGTCCTCATACTGGAGGAGCATGCAGAGATAGGAAACCCCTCGCACTGCTCGGGTCTGTTTTCCACTCACATAATGGATCTTGTAGGAAAATTAGGTGTTCTGCATCCGGCAAAATACGCCACGGTCCACGCACCGGATGGTGGGGAATTGAAAATCGGCGATGGAAAAATCCATGGGTATGTAGTAGATCGAGTAAAATTCGACAGAGAAATGGCAAAAAGGGCTGTGGAGCGCGGGGCTGAGCTTCACTTGAAAGAAAGGGTTAAAAAAGTATCGTATCCCACAGTATACACGGCAAAAAAGGAGTACAGGGGAAAAATAATCGTCGGTGCAGATGGCATAAACAGCATTGTGAGAAAATCTCTGAGAGTGCGGAGTCCGAAAATCATAGGTGCAGTTCAGGTTACCGCAAAATACGATGTGGAAAATATGGAGAACGTGGATATATTCGTGGGCTCCAGTGTTGCTCCTGGATTCTTTGCCTGGATAATTCCACTTTTTGATAACCTTGCCAAAATTGGACTTGCAAGCTATGGGAATTCCTGGATATATTTGAAAAGGTTTTTGAAGAAGATAAATGGAAGGGCACTATCCATTTCGGGAGGGGGAATATCCATAGGCACTGTGGAGAAGAGCTATGGGAAGGGTATACTCATAGTTGGAGATGCCGCTGGTCATGTGAAGGCCACGAGCGGTGGAGGTATATATCCGGGATTGATGGCATCCCAATGTGCCATAGGGACCATTTCCAAAGCCATAGATTCGGGAGATTTCTCTAGGAATATGCTATCATCCTATGAAACATGCTGGAGAAATGGGATTGGTAAAGAATTGAGTCACACATTGTATCTTCATCGAATATACAGAAAAATCAGAGATGAGGAATTCAATAGAATCATAGAGGATTTAAAGGACGAAAAAATAATAAGAATCATAAACGAGTACGGAGATATAGACTATCCCTCCAAGGTTGCCACAAAAATTTTAAAGAAAAAGCCCTCACTATTGAAATATCTCAGTATTCCTGCAAGACCCTATCATAAACGGATTTGAGGAGCGCATCATCCACATGGGTATATATTTGCGTGGTTGCAACACTACTGTGCCCGAGGAACTGCTGTATGAATCTTATATCTACCCCTCTACGAAGCAATGTAGTAGCTAAGGTATGACGAAGCACATGGGGCGTGACCTCCTTCTTTATTCTAGCCTTCTCTGCGTATTTCTTCACCAGGCGAAAGACCTGCACTCTGGAGATTCTCTGGCTTTTCTGAGAAGCGAAAAGATACTCCAAATCATCTTCCCTGGTGTCAAGATAATTCTGAAGAGCATCAATCACATGGGGGCTCACCACAACTATCCTGTCTTTATCTCCTTTCCCCGAATGCACGTATATTATCCTCTCGTTGAAATCTACATCCTCTACACGAAGATTACATAGCTCGCTGACGCGCAATCCAGAATAGGCCAGGAGGGAGATGATGGCATAATCCCTTGGATTCTCCCTAGAAGCTTCAATCAGTCTTTTTACCTCCTCTTCGCTTAGATATTTTGGCATCTGTTTAGGCCTTTTCGGCGAAGTTAATCCATTTGCTGTATCTAGCCCCTTATATTTGAAGTACGACTTTATTGCCTTTACCGCGAGATACAAAGAGTTTTTGCTATACTTTTTTCGGGTGGACAGGTACATCTTGTACCTATTCAAATCCCCCAGTGTTATCTCCTCCGCCCTCTTTCTCAAATACCTGAGCATATTTCTTACCAGGAGAGAGTATTCCTTGATGGTATTCTCACTCTTCTTCTCGCCCCTTAAATAATCCTCAAATCCGGCAATCTCATCTTCAATGTAATCCTTAAATTTGTCAGACATTAGTCATACATATACTTCATGGTATTTAAATATTTTCAAAATTTTCTATGCCAAATTTCAGACATAATTCTCTTACCCTGGAATCACTCCAAAAATTAGATATAAAATAAGGGTTTAATTTTGACGTGGAGAAGCTTATAGCGCAGGCGCAGGTGTATTACATATTCGGATATGGTAGAGATAGATCAACTTACGAGGATAAAAAATGGATACTGGGGAGAATTTATCTTACAAACAAAAGGATACTTTTCAAAAAACTGGATAGGTTCTTAGAGATAAAATATGAAGACATTGTAAATATTGAGGAGAGGGATAAGTATCCACGGGTATCTCCACCCATGGGCTGGTCTAGAGGAAACATACTGGAGGTCAAACATTACGAATTTGGAGATAAGAGACATATACTCACATCCCTTATATCTGCAGAGTTTGATGTGACCCTCAAGCTCAGGGCGATATTGATGAGGATGATAGGGGAAAAAATTGTGGAGATTTCCAAAAATCATAAAAAAGTCCTACTTCTCCTATATATGGGAATGAAGGACAATATTCTCATCTCCTATCTCCTGGATTTAAAGATAGAGGAAATTGAGAAAATCATTGAGGATTTGAAATTCAGGGGACTTATATCTTCTGATTTGATAATCACCGCTGAAGGAGCGAAAATTGTGGATGAGATAAGGAGAAGTGAAGAAAAATTATAAATAGAGAAGGGCATGGCTCGTTATGATGCTGGAGATAGATGGTTGGAAAACGGGATTGCGATTTTCCGCTTCACATTTCATACCCTCCCACCATAAATGCTCCCGCATCCACGGGCATGATTATGGTGTACGTATAAGAATATATGGAGAACCGAAAGATTGCATTCTATACGATTTTGTTGATTTGAAAAGAGAAGCACGAAAACTCTGTGAGGAGCTTGACCACAGAATTCTTATTCCCAAGGAGGAGGATTACATAAAGCATTATATGGATGGCGATTATATCATCGTGGAATTTTCAGGCAAGAGATACTCCTTTCCAAAGGATGAGGTGGCTATGGTGGATGTGAAACTCACAACGGCGGAGGAATTATCCAGATATTTCGCAGAAAGAATCTCAAAGCATGTGAATTTTCCCAATAATGTTAAGGGCATAGAAATTTGCATAGATGAAGGCCCTGGACAAGGAGCATGCCACTACATACCCCTGGGTGATTGATATGCGTGCTGTGGTTCTTCTATCTGGAGGTTTGGACTCTTCCACCGTTCTTGCTATGGCATTAGATATGGGCTACGAGGTATATGCACTTTCATTCGATTACGGACAGAGACATTTAAAAGAGCTTAAGAGTGCAAAGAAGATTGCAGAGTACTACAAGGTACCCCATAAGATAATAAGGATTGACTTGAGACAGATTGGAGGAAGTGCCTTGACAGATGATGTGGAGGTACCTGAAAGAGGGATTGAGGAAATAAAAGATGAAATTCCGATAACCTATGTACCTGCCAGAAACACTATACTTCTCAGCTATGCCCTCGCCTACGCAGAGGTAATAGATGCAGATGCCATATTTTACGGGGCCAATGCCATCGATTATTCAGGATATCCAGATTGCAGGCCTGAATATGTGGAAGCATTTGAACATATGGCGAATCTTGGGACAAAAAGAGGTGCTGAGGGAAGGCCCATTAAAATTATTGCACCAATTATACATATGACCAAGGCGGAGATAATAAAGAAGGGTATGGAACTTGGGGTTCCCTATGAGCTCACATGGTCCTGCTATCGTGGAGGAGAAAAAGCATGCGGTAGATGCGATTCCTGTTTGCTTCGTTTGAAGGGATTTATGGAGGCTGGTTATGAAGACCCATTAGAATATGAGACCTATCCAGAATTTTATCTGAAATATCTGGAAAAAAGGCGAGAAAAATGATAGTGGGACAATGCTATATATGTGGAAAGCCAGCCATGCACGTGTGCAAGCTATGTGGAAGAGTTGTGTGTGAGGAGCACTACATACCCTCCTTGGGACTATGCGTTAAATGCGCATCAAAGGAACCCAAATTTCTCAAGAAATGAAGCAACCTTCCTTATGGCTTTCCCCCTGTGGGATACCCTATTTTTTTCCTTTGTGCTCATCTCAGCAAAGGTCCTATCATATCCCTCAGGAATGAAAATGGGGTCATAGCCAAATCCGTTCGTACCACTGGGTTCTGTGGCTATCTTCCCATGACATAGACCAACAAATTTAAAATTCTCCCCTTCCACACGGAGCCCGATAACTGTCTTGAAGGTTGCCCTCCTGTCTTCAATCTCTTCCATCAGCTTTAATATCCCCTCATTTCCTATGGTCCTGAAAACATACGCACTAAACACCCCTGGAAAATCGTTTAGAGAATGAATGAATAGTCCCGAATCATCTATTATGAAATTTCCATCAATGCGCTCGGCAAGGTAATTCAGGGCAAATTCCACCACTTCCTCTATGCTATCCGCCTGTATTTCAGGATACTCCATATCCTCCATTTCCAAAGATGGTATGACCTTCTTCATCTCGTGGTACTTATGCACATTGTGGGTGATGAGCTTAAACATATCTGCGCCTCCCTTTAATCTCTTCCACCTGCTTAAGCACATTATCTCCCATTATACGGCGATACTCCTCAAAGAATACTGGTAGAAGGGATAAATGCCTGTAATGAGCCGCCCTGAAAGTCTCCTCAAACATTTCTATATCCACCGCCTTATCTTCTATGCTCGCATCCTTCTCAGCCATACTCCAATCTATAAGGATTAACTCCCCATCCTCCATTATCATATTTCCAGTGGTGAAATCCCCATGGGAATAACCAGCGGAATGAATCCTAGCGGCCATTCTGGCAATTTCTCGAAGAATTTTCTCAACCTCAAAGCTAGACATATCGTTCAGAATATCCGCCAAGGTGTAGCCCTGGAGTTCTTCCATAACAATCTCAAAATCTTTCAAATCATAGATTATTGGTGTGCGAACTCCATATTTTTTGAGCTCATGCATTATTCTTGCCTCTTTCCTTGTCCTTGTTTTCCTTAGAGAAACATCCAGTTGCTTGATCCTGTAACCTTTAGGAATTCTTATTTTCCTTATAACTCTTCTGCCGAAAAATTCATCTCGCTTTATTATTGCCTCAGCCCCTGGAGCATCCTGATATATCTTTCTATGCCTCCTCACCTCCCAAGGTATTTCCACAGCATCCGTCCTGAATTTCTGTATAACTTGAGTATCCTCTATTTTCATCGCCTTGCCATGTTTGAGGAAGAGAAGGCCAAGATACGCAATCATGGCACCGTTATCTACACACAAATCTCCTGGGGGTATGTATAAAGCGGCTCCCCTTTCATCCGCCATGGTTTGGAGCATTTCCTGCAATCTCTTATTTCTCGCAACTCCCCCTGCGAGGAGAATTTCATCCTTTCTGAGATGCGTCAATGCCCTCTCTGTGACCTCCGTAAGCATGGCAAATACCGTTTCCTGAACGCTGTAAGCAATATCTTCCTTCCTCTCCTCGCCCAGTTTGTTTATGGCAGCCGTTAAAATACCAGAAAAGGCCATATCCATACCCTTAACAGAATAGGGCAGCGGAATGTATTTCTCACCTCTGAGTGCAAGTTTTTCAATTCTCGGTCCCCCTGGAAAGGGTATTCCCATCTCCCTCGCAAGCTTATCCAGCATGTTGCCTATTCCTATATCTAGCGTCTCACCAAATACCCTGTACTTTCCAGCCGCATAGGAGATTATCTGCGTATTCCCTCCAGAAACGTAGAGCATCACCGGGTCCTCTGCACCTGTGGAAAATCTTCCAATCTCAAGATGGGCAATGCAATGATTTACGCCCACGAGGGGTATATTCAATTTCAGGCTCAATACCCTGGCGGCGGTGGCTACGGTACGCAAACAAGGACCCAGGCCGGGACCCTGTGAGAAAGAAATGCCATCCAACTCCCCAGGCTTTACGCCCGCCTTTTCAAATGCCTCCTTCAGGAGGGGGGGTAAGTACTGCACATGATGGTTGGCAGCCTCCCTTGGATGTATCCCTCCTTCGGGTGGCCTATACATATGGGATACATTGGCTAGAACCTTATCCTCGGTAACTATGCCCACGCCCACAGTATGGGCGGTTCCTTCAATACCCAAAACGAGCATGGCTAAATCACCTTATATGACCTAGGGTGAAGGATCCAAGGGTTATTCCACTCTTACTGGCGCTTACCTCTATCCAATTTCTGCTCTGAACCTCGGTAACTCCATGCACAGAGAGGAAGGTCTTATGCGCCTCTATCTTGAACTCTATCATACCATCCATTGAATAACCGACCATTTGTATTTCATTATCGCTGTGCAACCCCTTTTCCAAAAGATATAAAGAGACTGCATTGTCTCTCTTTCTCTTAGTGGTAAAGGGCTGTATGAATCGAAGGAGTGCCTGAGGATCAAGATAGGCCATTATCGTGGATAGATTTTTGAAGGCTAATCTGTAATATGGGTGATTCTCTTTTATTTTTGCGGCTATTTCATCTACAGCTTTAGCTATGCCTTCCACATCTGTTTGGGAATCCAAATAAATTACCCCTTCTATCTCCGTTTTATCACCAATGCTCCGGGAGTAGGCATCTATATAATGGACTAAACCCATTTTTTCATACTGGGCATATGTGGGAAGCACATAACCCATCTCTTCCCTTATGGTTTCCACAGTCACATCGGTGAGTATCCAAATAGCAGGCACGCCTTTTCTCAATCCCTCGGCTACGAAAGAATACACCAAAACTTCCTTTTTACTGTAGGGTGGGCCGTAAACAAGAATATTGGAGCCTATGGGATAGCCTCCATAGAGGAGGTCATCCAACCTTCTTATCCCAGTTCTGACTTTTCTCTCCTTAATCTCCACCTTTATTTCCTCTTCTGCAAGCTCTACCTCCTGCTCCACCAAGCCCTTCATCTTGGCTTCCAGCTCCTTCTCCTTCATTTTGAGATACTTCTCTTTAGCCCTCAACTCTTCCTCCTTTTTCCTTATTTCCTCCTGCAAATCCTCAAGCCTTCTCTTGAGAGCTATCTCATCCATATCACCTATCTCTTCCTTCATCATCTGTATCTGTCGCATCTCAGCCTCTATTTTCTTTTCCCTATAGAGAAGATCCTCCTCCCTCCTTATCAACTCCTCCTCCTTGTATTTCAACATATCCTCCAATTTCTTCATTTCATCTTCCTTTATCTTTAGCTCGTTTCTCAACTCATTTATAATTTTATCCTTCTCGGCTAGCTCCTTCATCAACTCCTCAATTTTCTTTGTGAGTTTTTTCACTTTTCCATCCTTGATAGCCTTCTTTATCTCCTCCATCTCCTTGGATGAAATAACAAGCGCTGCTCCTGCAGTACTGGTTTCAAGCATCTTCTTCTTTTGGAGGGCTTCCAATTTGATTATTTCCTCCTTAAGTTCCAGCTCTCTTTTCTTCAGTTCCCGTATATCCTCTGGAAGATTTTCAATGGCACTATTTTTTAATTCCTCAATCTGCCTCTTCAAAACCTCAATCTCTTTCTCAAGCTCTTCTCTCTTTGCAAACTCAACATCCAGTAGGCTTTTTAGCTTTATGTTCTCCTCAATGAGCTTATCAACATCTACCTCTTCCCTTTTTACCTCTTTCCTTGCCTCTTCTATCTTCTCCTCAACCTCTTTAATCTCCTCTCCTCTGCCTCTTCTCTCCATCATTCCCAAAAAGGCCTCCTCATCCCCCTCCAGCCATCTCTCTAAGGCTTCTCTATCCTCCTCTAAAAACGATGCTTCATCTCCCAGCAACCATCTTTTCAAAAGAATCTCATTCTTTAACTCTTCATACTCTTCCCTGGAGTATTTTTTTCCACAAGATTTACATTTAAGAGTTTTTTCATCTATTACGCCCCCGCATTGGGGACATATGACTTCAATTTTCTCTTCCATAATTATCCAATGAGTGCCATTCTTACTACATTATTTCCTCTCAAAATAACGGTGCCAAGCCTCCTTGTCATTTCCTCTGTCCTCTCCTCTGTATCCACAAGAACCATATTCATGTAGTCATCGTAGCCCACAAGCTTCCCCTCCAGTATTCTATTATCCTTTAAAAGCAGGGATATCCTCTTGTTAAGAAAATTCTCCAGCATTTTCAGGGGTAGTGTCATTATACATCACCTTCCTCCTTATCAACACCAAAATATAAAATTTTTTAGGTGTATCCGTACATCTCTTCTTCATCTTCCTCTGCATTTTCCATCAATAGCTGTAGCAGACTCCTTATCAGTTCCTTCATCTCATTGACTTCCCTTTTTAGAGCCTTTACTTCGTTTTCCAGTTTTATTACGTCTTCTGGCTTAAGCTCATTTTGCTTAATATCATCCATGCCTAACCCATACATAATCATATATTTAAATTCTCCTACATCTTAACTCTATACAATACAACTTTTCGCAGCACCTTCTCTTCCCTATGAAAATTGAAGATATGAGGTATGGGAAAATCGTAAAATTTTTTATGTGTTATCTCTCCACCCTCATCCCTAATCCTTCGTTCAATAAACTCAGAGGTATTTGCATTGTGAAGCGTGTATATTACTTTTCCAATCTCCATGGCCTTTTGTAAGAACGGAAGATCAGCATGCTTGCTCTGCGAGCCAAAGGGTGGATTCTGTATAACCGTATCAACGGAGAAATCAATCTCCTTGATGTCTCTTTTTATAACATTCACCCCCACCCCGAATTTTTCAATATTTCTTCTCAAAATCTCTATGGCTTCCTCATCTATCTCCAAGGCGTATACTTTTTTGGCTCCAAGAATCGCCGCCCCTATGGCAAAAATTCCCGTACCTGCACCTAAATCACATACCTCTTTACCTTCTAGATCCCCCATGGAATTTGCAAAAAATAGAATATCGGCAGCTATTATTGCTGGAGTAAAATACTGCTCCAGATATGGCTTGGGATTCTTATATCTCTCAACGCCCTCCAGCAGAATCTCTAATTTTTTCTTTTTCATTGAGTTGCCACAGCCTTAACAAGCTTATGGGCTAATTGAGAAGCATGCGTTGCAGATATGCCCCTCTTTATCAATTCCTCAGCAACTCTCTTAACTGTTCTGTGCCACTTCCACGTGGATTTACTATATCTAGCTTCTACAAGAATCTTGACTATGTCCTTATCAACATCAATTCCATACCTCTCCCTCAACTTCAGCTGCCAGAGGGGGATAAGCACGTAGGGTACATACACACTATCCATAGTATGTACCGGAGTTACCCTATATCTCCTGCTCATCGTTTGAATTATATTTTCATTTCATAAATACTTTTTGGCAAAAAATGATTCGTTAATTGCTTCTGAAGCAAAAAAATATTGTAGGAAGAGGCAATGAATGGCTGTGTACATCTACTATCCTGGAAAAAGGTTTCCATCGCTTTCGGTAACGGGCAAATTCTGCGCTCTAAGATGTAAACATTGTATGGGCCATTACCTCCAACACATGATTCCTGTGGAAACACCTGAAAAACTCTTGGAATTTGTGAAGAAAAACAAGCATAGGATCAACGGATTTCTCTTAAGCGGTGGCTCTACACCCGAGGGCAAGGTACCCTTGAAAAAATTTGTTGATGCAATTAAATGGATTAAAGAAAATACAGATCTGGTGGTAAACATTCACACAGGAATCGTGGATGAAGAAGATATTAAATACCTCAAGGATATGAATCCCGATCACATATCCTTTGATGTTATAGGAGAGAGCTCGGTGATAAGGGAAGTTCTTGGGTTAAATGGGGAAAGGGAGGATTATTTTAGAGCATTGGAGCTGCTTGATTCCTCAAAAATACCTTATTCTCCACATATAATAATTGGGCTGGATTATGGAAAGGTATACTGGGAGTTTGAAACTGTGGAATTTATATCCCAATTGAAGAATTTCTCAAATATTGTACTTCTCGTACTCCTACCAACTCCAGGAACGCTTATGCAGGATGTGATAATAGATGAAAAATCCGCCATTGAGGTCTTAAAATTCACTTCCCGTGTGATAAGTGCCCACAAAATAGTTTTGGGATGTATGCGTCCAAGAAACTTGATAAATCTAGAAAAAGTGGCAGTGGACTTAGGAATTAAGGGGATTGTTATGCCTTCTTTGAAAACAATTAAATATATGGAAGAGCTTGAAATTAAAGTTGAAAGGAGAGAGATGTGCTGCGTATTTTAGTATGTGGTAATCATTTCTAATGTTCCTCTTTTCCTCGCGAGATGGTTCATAAGATAATACAGTGCCAGAGATATAGAGAAAAACATTGCCGTAGTTATAAGGATAAGAAGTATGCACAGGGGGAGCGGTATCTGGGAGAGAAGGGGATCTATCTCCTTGCCTAATACGCTTCTTCTAACCAGTGAGAACCAGTAAGTAGAGGGGAGAAATAGAGCAAAATTTCTCAAATACCAAGGCAAAATGTTCACGGGAAAAACCACACCTGATAGGAGATAGAAGAGACCTGCAAAGGATTCACCTATGGCTCCACCATATCTCGCAGTAAGCAAAGTAACTGAGTTCAGGACCATTCCAGCTGATATCATAAATAGCCAACCGATTATGAGGGTGAATATTAGAAGCGGGGCATCAATTTTATAAGGGACTTGAATGAAGATCCCAATGAACATAAGGAAAATAAGAGGAAATATCTGCAGGAAAAAGCGCATGGCGGCTCTTCCAATTAGATAAGAGTAATAGGAAGATGGGGAGATGTATATGTACTTCAGAGTTTGATAATGCTCCCTGTCCTCCTGGACCACCCAACCAAGTTCCATCATCACACCGCTTAAAACCATGTAGAATGCATTACCCACATAAAGAAACGCCAGGGCATCGGTGCCCATTATACTGCCTGTAACCACATAGTACATAGCAAGAAGGAGAAGAGATGACCCAACAGGCTTGGCAATATTATAAACGAAAAAGATAAGGGGTGTTGTCCAGTTTGCCTCAATCTGATAATCCAGCCACATTCCAACCTTGAAAGTTCTCAGTAAACTGTGCATCACAACCACCTCGTTAAAATAGTGCCCTTAGTTTTACCGATCCATTCCATCTTTTTTAGAAAAATTATGGCAAGTATCAGGAAAATAACGGAAAGAAGGGAGAGAAAGATCAACTCAATCCATGGACTCATCAGTGCCCATGGCAAACTTTGAGGAAATATTAATTGGCGCATAGCATCCAAACCCAGGGTTAATGGAATTATGGAAGCTATGGCAGCCACTATTGGACCAAGTGCCTTAACAGGAAAGTTCTGACCTGAAAGGAAGTAAATGGGCTCTTGAAATAAGGTGCTCATAACCCAAGCTTCCCTTCCCCATAGGAGAAATAAAGAGGCAAACATCATTCCCATGGAGTACAGGGCGAAGAGAGTTATGATAAATATGAGAATTAAGAGTGGTAAATTTGAAACTGTCATCTCCACCTGAAATATAAGGGTGCCGAGAATGAGAATTGCCACAACTCTAACAGTTGTGGCGAACATCCCTCCCAAGGCCATTCCAGCGAGAATGCTTTCCAAAGGGGCTGGTGCCATAAGATATTGCTGTAAATTTCCCGTCTCCTTTTCCCAGTAAAATTGCGAGGCCATGCCCCATAGTACGCTAAGCCAGTATGCCGTCATTATACCTCCAATTATAACAAACCCTTCGAATTCCTTTGGTGCATGGAGTGCTCTGTAAACGAAGACATAGGCAGAGATAGATAATAGGGGAAGAAAAGTATCCCAGAACATCCAAGATGGCTCTCTCAAGGCACCAACCACGCGAGGATAAGCTCTTCCCTTAATAGCCCTGAGAAAATTCCTCATTCTAACCCTCTCCCTGTGAGTTTGAGAAATACATCCTCCAGGGTTGGCTCCTCTTTGTTAAGATAAACTATTTTTGCATTCCTTTTGAGGATTCCCTCCACCACTTCCCCTATTGCCTCTTCCTTGGAAGCTATCATTCTAATCTTTATGCCTCCTTCCACATCCTTGGCTAGATAATTTATCACTCCGTCAATGTCATTAATCCACCCTAGTTCTATCTTGGGCTGAACATTCATAATCAGGGCATACTCCTTTCCAACCATCTTCTTCAGATTCTCTGGAGTATCTATGGCAACAATCTTACCATAGTTTATTATGGCAATCCTATCGCACATTATCTCGGCCTCATGCATATAGTGTGTAGTCAAAAAAACTGTTCTATCCGGATTTTCCATAATCCACATTTTTATGAAATTCCTAATATCCCTGGCAACCTCCACATCCAAACCCAATGTGGGTTCATCCAGGAATATTATTTGGGGGTCTGTTATGAAACCCCTGGCAATGTTCATCTTCTGTCTCTGTCCCGTGGATAATGTACGAACCTTCTTCTTTAGTATATTTTCAAAACCCAACTCCTCAGCAAGTTTCTTAATCTTCTTTTTTGCCTCCTGACTTGGAATACCGTAAAGTTGAGAGAACATCCATATATTCTCCTGCACAGTGAGCAGGCCATAGCCAGAATACTCCCCGCCAGAAACCATATTTATAAGGGGCCTTATCTTGTTCTCCTCCTTGGTCACGTCATGGCCAAGCACATAGGCCTCCCCCCTTGTGGGAAGTAGCAGTGTGGTGAGAATCCTTATCAATGTGGTCTTACCTGCACCGTTGGGACCTAGCAGGCCGAAAATTTCGCCCTTTTTAACCTCTAAATTCACTCCTTTTAAGGCTTCTACAACGCCATCTTTACCCTTGAAGATTCGCCATACATCCCTGACCTCTATGGCCTGCACAAAAAGGGTAAATGCATTTAAAATATTTATTAGTATTCTTTCCCTTACCCATAATTTCCATTACAAAAATCTCAGAAAATATAAATATGTGAACGGGTATTAACGCACAGGTGATTGTTATGGAGGACGATTCAATAATGAACGCTTATTACGATAGACAGATTGTTACCGCGTTGATTGGGGTGAAGGTGGATACCAAAAATATAGAAAATTTTGCCAAGAAGGCTGTTGAGTTTAACAATGTGGAAGATGTATTTCTGGTTACGGGTGAATACGACATAATGGTGAAGGTGAAATTCCCCTCCTACGGTGAGTTGAAGGATTTTATAATAAATAAACTCTCCAAACTTGATGGGGTCCTCAAAACCGAAACGATGATGGTTGTAAATACCTATAAGGAAAGAGGATTAAAATTTGAATGAGGTGATTCGTATGAGTGAAGAAAATAAACTTTACCAAGAGATATTGGATATGATGGAGAGTCTGGCAGAGGATACATCCCTGCCCAGGAATATAAGAAGGGGAATAACCAATGCCAGAGAGATTTTAACCAAAAAAGATCAGGCCCTTGATGTTCGTATAGCCAGCGCGATATTTGCCCTGGATGAAATAGCCAATGACCCAAACATACCTGTCCATGGTAGAACCATGGTGTATATGATTATGAGCAAATTGGAAACTCTTTCCAAAGAAATATCATCTTAAGGCGTTAGATATGGATATAAATTTATTCCTCCACATTTTTATTCCCCTCTTTGCCGTCATCGATCCCTTCGCCTCTCTCCCCCTTTACATGTCCCTTACCGCAGGACTAAGCGAGAGACAAAAAAGAAGAATAATTAGAGAAGCCACCATTACATCCATTGTGCTCCTCCTTTTCTTTGCCTTCTTCGGGATCTACATACTTGATTTTATGGGAATTTCCATAGAGGCACTAATGATTGCAGGTGGATTGCTTATGCTCTTGGTGAGCGTGGAGATGGTACGGGAGGGAGATAAACCGAGGAGCACTAAGAAAAAAATAGCACTGGAGGAGGAGACTGGAGATATTGGGATAGTTCCGCTGGGAACTCCTATGCTGGCAGGTCCGGGTGCCATATCTCTGGTTATAATATTGATGGGAAGATATCCTTCCAATGCTCCTTTGGTTATAGGTTCCATAGTGGGTGTAATAATAATAACGGCCCTTTTCTTCCTGGGCTCAAACTACATCTCAAGGCTAATGGGAGAAAAGGGAGCCAGGGCATTTACACGTGTTATGGGATTACTCGTCGCAGCCTTTGCCATCCAGTACATCCTGGATGGATTATCCCTTTACTTCGGAATATAGCCCAGGGGAGCGATGGACTCTCATATTTTCGAGCCCACCGGTTTCCTGGGCATAACAAAAATGAGAAAAAATAATTTATTCTTTGCGGTTATGCTTCTCCTATGAAGATAAATTTGGAGTGCGCCAAGCTACCCCTATGCGACCATTGTATAGGAAGAATATACGCCCTTCTGGGACATGGATTAACAAATAAAGAGAGGGGGAGGGCAATAAGGATAATCTATGTTATGGAAAGGGAAGTAGATATAGAGAAATTATATCCCGAAAAATGCGAACTATGTGGAAACATATTCGATAAGCTGGATTCCTATGCCAAGTATGTAGCGGATACTCTCAAAGATATAGAGTTTGATACATTTATGATTGGTTCCAGATTCCCTCAAGACACTTTGGAGAATGAAAGAGAGATTCAAGAGAAATATGGAAATTTGGGCGAGCCGATAAACAGAGAGTTTAATAGAGAACTGGGGAAAAGAGTGATGAA
>Ga0164318_10003486_pt1 | contig 14907 bp, 19 predicted proteins | sample GuaBasSedimGuay9_FD_113734 | JGI IMG/M metagenome (GOLD analysis project Ga0164318, IMG submission 113734) | Subseafloor sediment microbial communities from Guaymas Basin, Gulf of California, Mexico - Guay9, Core 4571-4, 0-3 cm | ecosystem: Environmental > Aquatic > Marine > Hydrothermal vents...
GTTTTCCCGTATTTGTCGATAGGCTGTTTTACCATATCGACCTTGCGGAGGGATACCTATCCCCCCGCAAGTATAAATTTCACTCATCTTTAATTATTTTTCGATCCACTTTGTCATCTACTGCGAAAACCGAAAGATTTAAAAATAACTTCAAAAATAATAGTGAATACAATGACAACAGGAGAGGGTGATGAAGATGGGGATGGGCACTCATCTTTTAGTAAACCTGTACGGATGCCCAGTAGAGCTTTTAAAAAAGTCTAAACTAGTTCTAAAACTATTAAATGAAACAGTAAAAGAAGCAAAACTACACAAAGTCGGAGAATCAGAACACCAATTCAAACCATACGGAGCAACAGCATTTGTTCTACTAGCAGAATCACACATAAGCATACACACATGGCCAGAAAAAAACGGAATGGCAGCACTAGACATATTCACATGCGGAAAAGAAGGAGACGCATACGAAGCATTCAAAGTTCTAACAAAGAAATTCAAACCAACAAAAATAGAAATAAAAAGAGTCAAAAGATGACACAAATTCCTCACATGTTAAGCCCGCATACTCTCATACTGATGGAAGGGCAAATTCTAGCAGAAAAAGAAACAAAATACCAAGCAATTGTTATTATGCAAACACCAAATTTTGGAAAAATACTCATGATAGAAGGGGTTGTACAATTCTCAGAAAAAGACGAAGCAATATATCATGAAGCACTAGCACACCCAATAATGTCAATGCATGAAAATCCAAAAAAAGTATTAATTGTAGGAGGAGGAGACGGAGGAATTCTAAGAGAAGTTCTAAAACACCCAATAAAATCAGCAACACTAGTAGATATTGACGAAGAACTGATAAAACTAACACGAAAACACATACCAATTGCAGAAAAAGCATTCAAAGACCCAAGAACAAAAATAATCATAGAAGATGGAAAAAAATTTGTTTTAAACACAAAAGAAAAATTTGACATCATAATCCTAGACTTAGGAGACCCAGAAGGACCATCAGTACAATTATTCACAAAAGACTTTTATGAACAAGTAAAAAAAATACTAGAAAAAAAAGGAATAATAGTAACACAAGTAGACTCACTAACACTGCAACCACAAGTCAGCGGAAGCTCAATGACAGCACTCAAACAAGTATTCAAAGAAACATACTTATACAATGCATTTATACAAAGCTTTTTCACAATAAATGGATTCTGCATAGCATCAGACCAAAAACTCAAAACAAAAGACATAACAAAAAACCTCAAACAAAGAAAAATCAAACTAAAAGCACACACAGCAGAACAAATCCAAGACCTGCTAAAAACAAACGCGTATACAAAAAGCATCTTAGAAAAAAAATGGAAAGCCTCAACAGAAAAAAACCCGGTACAAGTTTTAGAAGAAACTTCAGCAACAAACAGAATAAAAGAAGCACTCTCTTTTCTTAAAAAACACGGCGCTTACTTTAGACCATCAGCCCATCAAAAAAATTAAATACTAATTAAAGCTAAGTTCTAAATATGAAAAAATGGCTTAAAATAATTATTTCAGCAGACTTTTTTGTAATGCTCGGCATGGGCATGATTACACCAATCTATGCAATATTTGTAGAAAAAATAGGAGGAGATATTTTAGACGCAAGCGGAGCATGGGCAATATTCGCATTCACCTCAGCCATCTTAATGTATTTAATAGGAAAATGGGAAGACAGAAAAAAACACCATGCTAAAATGCTATTCTTAGGATACTTTTTAAGATCGGTTTCTTTTTTAGGATATTTCTTTGTACAAAACACCTTACAATTATTTGGAATTCAAATAATATTAGGAATAAGCACAGCAGTAACAGAACCCTCTTTTGATGCCCTATACTCAAAATATCTAGATAAAGGAAAATTCGCTTCAGAATGGGGAGTGTGGGAAGGAATGAACTTATTTGTAACAGCAATATCAGCAATAATAGGAGGACTAATAGCAAAATATCTAAGTTTTAAGATATTATTTTTAATAATGTTTGCCAGCGGGCTAATAGGAACAGTTGTTTCTTCTTTTTTAATGACAAAAAAAGCAAAAACAGCACTAAAGCGATTTTAAAAAACAAGTAAGATTTAAATACTGAAGCTATTGAGTAATGAATAAAACAGCGAGGTGGGGCAGTCTGGAGTGCCCGGCGGGCTCATAACCCGCAGGTCGATGGTTCAAATCCATCCCTCGCTATTACCCTTATTTAAGCAATGAACTTCATTGAAAATGAACATAAAAAAAGAGGCTGCAAAAACAATACCAAAAACAGCAAATCTATCAGCAGATATAGGCGGAACAAACACAAGAATATACATATACACTGCACAAGGCAAAAACGTGAAAATCTGGGCAAAATACTTCTTTAAAACACAAGAACTCAAAAACTTCAAACAAGCACTAAACTATGTGATAAAAGACACAAAAGTAAAAATAAAAAAAGGAACAATAGCAGCAGCAGGACCAGTCAGCAAAGACAGAAAAAACTGCAAAATTACAAACGCAAAATGGCAAATAAAAACAAAAGAACTAAAGTTCAAAACACTCCTATTAAACGATTTTGAAGCACTAGGATACAGCATAAACACACTAAAAGAAAAAGACACAAAAACAATACAAAAAGGAAAACAAGAACAAAAAGAAACAAAAGGACTAATAGGAGCAGGAACAGGACTGGGAAAAGCAATACTGATTTATGACAACCAAAAAAAAATATACAAACCATACGCATCAGAAGGCGGACACGCTGATTTGCCAATATATGACACAGAACTAATGCAATTCCTAAAAGGAGCAAACAAAACAATAGAATATGAAAGCATAATATCAGGACAAGGACTAAAAACACTACACGACTATTACCAAACAATCATGGGAGGCCCAAGAGACTTGAGCCCAGCAGAAATAATGGAATCAAAAACAATAGCAGCAATGAAAGCAAAAAAAGAATTCATAAAATACTACGCAAGATGCGCAAAAAATTTTGCACTAGACATACTAGCAAAAGGAGGAATGTACATAGGGGGAGGCATAGCACAAAAAAATCCAACAATCTTTGGAAAAAACTTCATAGAAGAATTTCTTAACAACAAAACCTTTGGAAGCCTGCTAAAAAAAATACCAATAAAAATCATAACAAAAGAAGATGCAAACATAATGGGAGCAATACTAGCAAACGAAATAAAATGACAACAGTTGTATTAAGTTTAGGGGGAAGCATAATAAACCCAAAAAAAATAAACATTAAATTTCTCAAAAAGTTCAAAAAACTAATCTTGTCAAGAAAAGAAAAATTCATAATAGTATGCGGCGGAGGAAAACCAGCAAGAGAATACCAAAACGCAGCAAAAAAACTAGGATTAAGCACAAAAAGCCAAGACAAAATAGGAATAACAGCAACAATGCTAAACGCACAACTTGTCAAAGAACTATTCGGAAACAAAGCTTATGAAAAAGTACTACAAGAACCAAAAAAAACAAAGTTCACAAAAATCGCGATAGCAGCAGGATGGAAACCAGGATGCTCAACAGACAAAAACGCAGTACTATGGGCAAAGAAAAACAGCGTAAGAAAAGTATTCAACTTAAGCAACATAAACAATGTGTATGACAAAGACCCAAAAAAATACAAAAACGCAAAACCAATAAAAAAAATAAAATGGAAAGAATACATGAAAAAAATAACAAACAAATGGAAACCTGGATTAAGCACGCCATTTGACCCAATAGCAAGCAAACTAGCTGCAAAACTGAAAATAAAAGCATACATACTAAACGGCAAAAAACTAGAAAGACTGGAAAAAGCACTAGATGAAAAAAAATTCACAGGTACAATCATAGAATGAAACACACAACAATACTTCTACTGCTATTGATAACAGCACTATCAATAAAAGCAACAGCAGAAACAAACATACTATCAACAGACCACCTAACAACAAAACTAAATGTAACAACAACAATAGAAATGAAACAAACAACAACACCATCAACACTAAAATACGTACAAGCAGAAATATTATTCATACCATTACAAACAGAAAACCAAAAACTATTATCCTTTGAATCAGACGGAAGCCTGCTAAAAGACAGAGCAATGTTCGTATGGACAAACCCAAAAATACAAGACTTAAAAATAGGATACTCAGCAATAGTGGATGTTTACAACAAAGCACCAAGAATAAAAACAAAAATACCATACCCCCTGAGCATAAGAAACCAAGAAAAATACCTACAACAAACAAAAAACATAGACTACACAAACCCAAAAATACAAGAACTAGCAAACAAGCTAGCAAAACAAGAAAACGACTTATTCTTACTAGTAAGCAAAGTAGGAAACTGGGTAAAAAACAACATAAAATACGACCTAAACACGCTGACAGCAAGCGCATCAAAACCAGCATCATGGGTCTTACAAAACAAAATCGGAGTATGCGATGAAATAACAAGCCTATTCATAGCAATACTAAGAGCACAAGGAATACCAGCAAAATTCATCAGCGGAATCTCATACACAAACAACCCAAAATTCTCAAACAAATGGGGGCCACACGGCTGGGCAGAAGTATACTTCCCAGGAACAGGATGGGTGCCATTTGACGTAACATTCGGAGAATTCGGATGGACAGACCCAGGACACATCAAACTAAAAGAAAGCACAGACCCACAAGAACCAACAACACAACTAGAATGGAAAGGCTTAGGAGTACAAGCAAACATACACGACCTAGACATCAAAGCAAAAGCAGTGAAAACAGGCAAAAAAAAGCCCTCAAACATAAAATGGACGCTAAAACCAGCGTATCCAACAATAGGATTCGGAAGCTACAATGTGCTAATAGCAGAAGTTGAAAACACAGCAGACTATTACATAGGAACAGAACTGACACTGGCAAAAGTAAAAGAGTTAGAAACAGAAGAACAAAGAAAACAAATCATCCTAAAACCAAAAGAAAAAAAAAGAATCTTCTGGAAAATAAAAATCAAAAAAGACCTAAGCGAAGAATACCAATACGACATACCCCTGAAAGTATATGACTTCAGAAACATATCTGAAACAACAAAAATAAAAGCAACAGCATATGACATAATATTCAATGAAAAAGACGCAGACAACATCATTGAGAGCCAGAAAACAAAAGAAACAAAAAAAATAGAACTAGAATGTAAGCCAGAAAAAGACATAAAACAAACAAAAGAAAAAACAAAAATAAACTGCATAATAGAAAACCACCTGCCAACAGAAAAAAAAATAAAAATATGCTTAAATGAAAATTGCAAAGAACAAATAATACCAAAAGAAAACAGCAAAAAAGTTACATTCACGTACACACCAGAAAAAACAGGAGCAAACGAAGTAAAAATAACAGCAAAAAGCACAGACTATGAAACAAAAACAACAATGACAATAATACAACTAGACGAGCCAAAAATAGACATAACAAACATCAAAATACCACAAAACATAAAATACGGAGACAAATTCAACATAAAATTCACAGTAAAAAAAACAAGCATAGCAAACCCAAAAAACGTCATAATAGAAGTTACAGGAAACGGAGCAAAAACAAAAATACCAATAGGAGAACTAACAGCAAGCCAAAACATAATCGTAGACGTAAACACAAAACAACTATACTCAAAAAAACCAAAATTCAAAATAAAAGCAAAATATGAAGGCCTGAACAACAAAAAGAAAAAAACAGAAAAAGAGACGACAACAACCATAACAGGAATACCATTCTGGAAAAACATAATAGGCTGGCTAATGAACCTATTTTAACAATGTTTATAAACCAAGAAAAAAACAAAAATAAAAAATGAAAACAGAAAAACTGGCACCAGACACATCAGCAATAATAGAAGGAACAATAAGTGAAAGAATCAAAACAAAAAAAATAGAAACAGAAGAAATACTAATACATGAAGCACTAATAGCAGAACTAGAACACCAAGCAAACGAAGGAAAAAGCACAGGATTCAGAGGGCTAGAAGAACTAAAAGAACTAAAAGAACTAGAAAAAAAGGGAAAATTCAAACTAACATTTGCAGGAAAAAGACCAACATACAATGAAATCAAATATTCATTCTTGGGAGAAATAGATTCGCAAATAACACAGTTAGCATGGGAAAATTCAGCCACACTAATAACAGCAGACAAAGTACAAGCCAAAACAGCAGAAGCAAAAGGAATCCAAGTCATTTTCATTGAGAAAAAAACAACATACAAGAAAATAAAACTAGAAAATTACTTTGACAAACAAACAATGAGCGTGCACTTAAGAGAAAACAACAAAGCAATGGCAAAAAAAGGAATACCAGGAAACTGGACATTTGAAGAATGCTCAAAAAAAGAACTAACAAAAAAAGACATAGAAGAAATAAGCAGAGAAATAATAGACGAAGCAAGATGCAGAACAAACTCATTCATAGAAATAGAACGAGAAGGCTCGACAATAGTGCAGCTAGAAAAATACAGAATAGTAATACTATTCCCGCCATTCAGCGACAAATGGGAAATAACAGCAGTAAGACCAATCAAACAACTAAAACTAGAAGACTACAAAATAAGCAACAAACTGAAAGAAAGACTGAATGAAGCAGAAGGAATACTAATAGCAGGAGCACCAGGAATGGGAAAAAGCACATTTGCACAAGCACTAGCAGAACACTATTCACAAAAAGGAAAAATAGTAAAAACAGTAGAAGCACCAAGAGACCTAATACTACCAAAAGAAATAACACAACTAGCAATCAGCCACAGCAGCCCAGAAGAAATACGAGACGTACTACTATTATCAAGACCAGACTACACATTATTTGACGAAATGAGAAACACGACAGACTTCCTATTATACTCAGACATGAGACTAGCAGGAGTAGGAATGGTCGGAGTAATACACGGAACAAACCCATTAGACAGCATACAAAGATTCATAGGAAAAATAGAACTAGGAGTAATACCCCACATAATAGACACAGTAATCTTCATAAAAAACGGAGAAGTAAACACAGTGCTAAACGTAAAAATGAAAGTAAAAGTACCAGCAGGAATGACAGAAGCAGACCTAGCAAGACCGGTAATCACAGTAAAAGACTTTGAAACAGAAAAAATAATAGCAGAAATATACAGCTACGGAGAAGAAACTGTAGTAATACCAGTAAAAGAAGCAACAAAAGAAACAGGAATAAAAGCACTGGCAGCAAAAGAAATAGAAAGAAAAATGCAAAGATACACTGACAAAATAAAAGTAGAAATACCATCAGAAGACAAAGCAATAGTATATGTACCTGAAAAATACATAGCAGGCATAATAGGAAAAGAAGGCAAAAAAATAGCAAAAACAGAAGAAGAACTAGGAATAAGCATAGATGTCAGAGAACTTAAAGAAGAAAACAAAACAAACAAACAAGGAATAAAATACAGCATAGGAAAAAGCAAAAAATATATAGAATTCATAATAGGAGAAGAACAATACGGAAAAGAAATACACATTTACATAGGCAAAGAATACCTGGCAACATTCGCAGTCGGAAAAAAAGGAACAATAAAAATCAAAAAAACAAACAAACTAGGCAAAACAATATTAAACGCCATAAAAGACGGCGAAAAAATAAAACTAATAGAGGTATAAAATGCTAGACATAAAATTCGTAAGAAAATACCCTGACATAATCAGGGAAAACCTAAGAAAAAGAAAAGAACCAGAAATGACAGCACTACTAGAATCAGTATTAAAAAACGACGAAACATGGAGAAAACTAAAAAAAGAAATAGACGAACTAAGAGAAAAAAGAAACAAAATCTCACAAGAAATAAACAAAGCAAGAAAACAAGGAAAAGACGCAAAAAAAATAATCAAAGAGGCAAAAGAAATCCCAAAAAAAATAGAACAAAAAGAACAAGAAATGAAAGACCTCTCAGAAAAAATAAGAATCTGCCTCCTAAGAATACCAAACATGCTAGCAGAAGACGTCCCATACGGAAAAGATGATACAGAAAATGTCGTAATCAAAGAACACGGCAAAAAAAGAAAATTCACATTCAAACCAAAAAGCCACGTAGATATCATCAAAGAACTAGACCTAGTTGACCTTAAAAGAGCAGCAAAAATAAGCGGAGCAAGATGGTACTTCCTAAAAAACCAACTAGTCATCCTAGACATGGCAATACAAAGATTTGCAATAGACCTGCTAATAAAAAAAGGATTCACACCAATAAGCCCACCACACATGATATCAAAAAAAGCAGTACAAGGAGCAACAAGCCTGCAAGCATTTGAAGAAGACATCTACAAAATAGAAAAAGAAGACCTATACGCAATACCAACATCAGAATTCCCCCTAATAACGCAATTCATGAACGAAGTACTACAAGAAAAAGACCTACCCATCAAAATGGCAGGAATATCACCCTGCTACAGAAAAGAAGCAGGAGCACACGGAAAAGACCAAAAAGGAATATTCAGAGTACACCAATTCAACAAAATAGAACAAGTGATAATATGCAAACAAGAAGAATCATGGAAATACTTTAATGAACTATTCAAAAACGGAGAAGAAGTCATAAAAAAACTAGAAATACCATACAGAGTAGTAAACCTATGCACAGGAGACCTAGGAATAAAATCATCAAAAACATACGATATAGAAGCATGGTTCCCGGCACAAAACGCATACAGAGAAATAGGCTCATGCTCAAACTGCCTAAGCTACCAAGCAGTAAGATCAAACATAAGATACCAACAAGAAAAAGAAAGAAAATACGTGCACACACTAAACAACACAATGGCAGCAACATCAAGAATAATGGTAGCAATAATAGAAAACTTTCAAAACAAAGACGGCACAATCAGCATACCAAAAGCCCTGCAAAAATACACAGGATTTGAGAAAATAAAATGAAAATCCCTGCAATAGCATGGATAATAATTGGGCTGTTTATTTCTATAGTAAGTGGATTAATTGAATTAAAATTATTTATCTGGGCAGGGTTGGTGTTTATTATAATAGGAATAGGAAAACTGATAAAAGAATTTGCGCTGAAAGAAGAAAAAGAAAACAAAGAAACAAAAACACAACAAAAAGAATACTACTGCCCAAGATGCAAAGCAAAAATAAACCCGCAAAGCTATTACTGCCAAATGTGCGGACAAAGGTTAAGATAAAAAAAATCAAACAAGAAAATCATCCAGCTTCTTTCTCTCAAGCTTAGGAAGAAAATAAACAACACCATTCTCAATACCTGAAAGAACATCCCTAGAATCAAAAAAGTCCTGTTCAGAATCAAAAAAAACAGCACAAGGATTCAAACCAGAAAAACCATTAGACTGGCCAACAACAACAGTCTTATCAAAAAAAGCAGAATAATCCTCAATAAGCTTATCATACTCAGAAATCTTAAACTTATAAAAATCAACAAGCTCAGAAGATGAAGAAAAAGCATCACCAGCATCAAATTCGCATGCTTTCAAAAAAGAAACAAACGTTTGTTTAATACTCTTATAAAAAGAAATGCTTGACTCAACAGAACCAAACAAATAACCAAAATAAACATCAGGATTAAAACTTTGTTGAATAAAATCCAAAGCTCTAAAAGAATCCAAACCCCCTAAAATCTTACCAGTAATAAAATCAAGCCAAGCATCTCTAGAAAAATTAAACATACACAAAAACAAAAAACAACTCATATAAAAAACTAATCACTAAACAAAATACAAAGCAACAAACTTGCCAACAAAAAAAGAAGCAAAAATAACAATCACAGCAATAAACAAATGCTCAAAAATAACCCTGTAAGCCGGAATCTTCTGCTTTTTAGCCAAATAAAAACTAAAAACAGAAATCAAAAACAAACCCCAAATAACACTAACAAACACAGCAATTTTTAAATTTAACAATAAAACAGGAACAGCAAAAGTCAAAGCAAAAAAAAACTTAGACAAAAAAGCAGCAAAAGTAGACTCCCAAATATGCCTAGTAGTATACTTAGTTTCAGCTTCAACAGAAATATGAATCCCAAGAGCATCTGACAAAGCATCAGCAACAGCAATAGTCAAAACCCCGCCCAAAACAACAAGCTTAGAAGCAGTAGCAGAATCAAGACCAATCATAAGACCAAGAGTAGTAATAACCCCTGAAGCCAGACCAAAACTAAAACCCCTTTTTAACGAAAACCTCATAAAAAAACAAGAAACAACACTCATTTAAAAAATATGCGAACAAAGCACAGAAAACTTATTAAAATCAGAGAAAATCAAGAACAATATGAGCATATTCAAAGACATGCTGAAACAAGGAGAAACACTATTCAAAAATGAAGTCGCCCTAGATCCAGAATGGGTGCCAAAACTACTGCCATTCAGAGACAACCAACAATTCAGAATCGCAGCATGCATAAAACCACTACTGCAAGACAGAAACGGAAAAAACTGCATAGTTTACGGAGCACCAGGAATAGGAAAAACAGCAGCAACAAAATGGGTATTAAGAGACCTAGAAGAAAACACAGATGACATACACCCAATATACGTAAACTGCTGGCAAAAAAACACAACATACAAAATCTTTGTAGAGATCTGCGAACAACTAGGCTACAGATTCACACAAAACAAAAACACAGAAGAACTATTCAAAGTAATACAAAACATAGTAAACAAGAAAAAAGCAGTATTTGTTTTTGACGAAACAGACAAAGTACAAGACCTAGACTTTCTATACTCAATACTAAACGACATAATGAAAAAAACAATAATTCTGATAACAAACTATGAAACTTGGTTTTCATCAATGGAAGCAAGAATAAAATCAAGACTAATGCCAGAAAGAATAGAATTCAAAGAATACAGCAAAAAAGAAACACATGAAATACTAAAACAAAGAACAGGATACGCATTTGTAACAGGATGCTGGGAGAAAGACGCTTTAGAACTGATAAGTGAAAAAACAAGCATAGCAAAAGACATCAGAGCAGGACTATTCCTACTAAGAGAAGCAGGGCTAGCTGCAGAAGAAGAAAGCTCAAGAAAAATAACAAAAAAACACGCAGAAAAAGCAATAAAAAAAATACCAGAATTCAACACAAAAAACCCAGAAAACCTCACAAAAGAAGCAAAAACAGTACTAGAACTAATAAAAGAAAACAAAGAAACAAAAATAGGCGACCTGTACAAAATATACCAAGAAAAAAACGGAAAAGGAACATACAAAACATTCCAAAGAAGAATAGAACAACTAGCAAAAGGAGGGTTTATAAATACAAAAAAAGATATAGGGGGAAAGGAAGGAACAACAACAATAGTGAGTGAGAAGAACAGGAGCTTAGAAGAGTTTTAATGTTTTGCAACCTCTTTAGTTAATCTACTACTTACTGATTATTACGAAATTTTAAAAAAAATTAACTATTTTAGAAAAGATGGTGAAATCAATGATTGATAAAAAAACTTTAAACACGCTTATAGGAAACTTAATTGAGATTGCAAGAAAATCAGAACAAGCTACAGATACAGAATCCTTAAAAATGCGGGTAGCAGACCTTGCAAATATTCAAATAAATATAATTAAAGCTTTGACAAAAGAAGAATAATATTTTAATCTTTTTTATGTTATGTTTAAAGCTATAAAAACAAAAACCTAAAAGAATTCTAAAAAAAAAGAAATATTTAATAATACCAAAAAAAAACATAAACAAACATGGCAAAAAAGAGAGTAAGCTTACAAGAAATAAACAAAAAAATAAATGAAATACTACAAAGACAAAAAAAACTGATGAAACTAGAGAAGCAAGTGGCAGGCAAGGAAGAAGAACAAATAGAAGAACTAGAAAAACTAGAAGAATTTGAAAAAGAAATAAAAAAAGAAGTAGGAAAACACCCACTAGCAAAAATAACACTAAGAGACATAGCAAAAGGAGCAATAGGCTCATTCTTTGGCATAGGAGCACACTACACATTCTACTACGGAGTAAAAATAGCAAAAGAAATAAACATGACAAGAGCAATAATAATATTCATACTCTCATACCTAGTAGGAGCAGTCTTCCTATACTTAACAGGATACAGAAGACTAAAAATAAAAACAATAGCATTTTTACCACTAAGACTAACAGTACTATACTTAACAGCCATAACAACATCATTCTTACTACTAAATTTATTTGAACCACACTTTTTAAGCTCATTTGAGCACGCATTCAAAGCACTAGCAACAGTAACACTAAGCGCAACAATAGGCGCGTGCACAGCAGACCTAATAGGAAGAGGTGAATAATGAAAAAAGAAATACAACTTGACAAATATGTGGAAAGAATCAAAGAAAGCATGGGCGAAATAGCAAAGGTACTTGAAAAAGGAGGACTCATAGATGAAAAAATATTTGAAGAATACCAGGAAAGACTAAACGCCACATTAAAAGAATTAAACAGCATAATCTTTGCAGCTAAAAAAGACAAAATATTATTGAATGAAACAGCAAAAATCGCAGAACTAGCAAAAAGAGAAAACATCGTACAACCAGAAGATGTAATAAAAATCTGCAATTCTATACTGAAAAAATTAAAAACAAAAAAAACAGCATAAAGCCACTAGACACTGGACATCCCTGCTCGCGGAGTATATAAAGAAACAGAGCAAAACTATTTCTAGAGGTGAATAAGATGAGCGAACAAGAATACATAGAAAAACTGTTTTTTGAACAAATAAGAATGCTAACAAGAGCAACAATGCTCAACATAAAGAGGTGAAAAAAAATGAAAAAAGAACAAATAATAAAGAAAACAATACAAGAAACAGAACTACCAACAGAACTGGACTATTACAACGAAGAATCAATCAAACAATTTGAGGAAGAAGAAGAAATAGACGGCTACATCTCAGGATTCATGACAGGGTATTTAGCAGCATAAAAAACCACAAGTTTTTTAAATTCTTTCTCTCATTTTCCAATATATGAGGGTGTTATCAAAAGAAGAAGCAGCAATAGAAAGAAGACAATTATACAAAAAACTAAAAGAAGGAGCAATATTCATATACCCAACAGACACAATATACGGAATAGGCTGCGATGCAACAAACCCAAAAGCAGTAAAAAAAATAAGAGAACTAAAAGAAAGATACACAAAACCATTCTCAATCATAGCGCCAGACATAAACTGGATAAAAGAAAACTGCAAAATAAGTACAGAAGGAGAAAAATGGCTAATAAAACTACCAGGACCATACACACTGGTTCTCCCACTAAAAAAAACAAACAGCATAGCAGCAGAAACAAACTCAGGACTAAACACAATAGGCGTAAGAATACCAGACCACTGGATAACAAACATGGTAAAAGGATACGGCAAACCAATCATAACCACTTCAGTAAACAAAACAGGAGAACTATTCGCAACAAAACTAACAGAACTACAAGAATTCGGAGCAGACTTCATAATATTTGAAGGAGAAAAAAAGAACAGGCCAAGCATAATAATAGACCTAACAAAAGGAGAAAAAATCAAAAAAAGATAAAAAAAATCAAGATTCAGAGGTGAATAGATGGAAACAAAATTAGTAAACGCAAATTCTATAAAACCAGGAAGTTATGTAATGATTGACGGAGTAGCATGCAGAACACTAAGCGCAGAAACAAGCAAATCAGGAAAACACGGAAGCGCAAAAACAAGAATAACAGCAGTAGGACTGCTAGACGGAAAAAAAAGAGAAATAGTAATGGGCTCACAAGACAACATAGAAGTACCAATAATAGAAAAAAAAACAGCACAAGTACTAAGCATAACAGGAAACACAGCAAACGTAATGGACGAAGAAACATACGAAACATTTGATCTAGAAATACCAGAAGAACTAAAAGACAGCGTAGCACCAAACTGCACAGTACTATACTGGAAAATAATGGGAGAAAAAGTAATGAAACAAATAAAAAAGAAAGAAAACTAAAAAAATGACAATAAATTTCAATTGCCCGGAATGCGGAAAAAAATATTCTACAGAAGACAAAAATATAGGTTTTAAATTTGTTTGCAAACAATGTAAAACAAAGATTCAAGTTCCAGATGATTTCATCCAAGAAAACTTAAATGATATTGAAAAACTGTTAGATGAAAAAAAATATGATGATGTCTGGAAAAAAATTAAACCATACCTAAATCCAAAAAACCCGCACAAAGAAATAGGCATAATATATTCAATACTAGCAACAAAAGGAGGTAGAAACTGCGTAAGAATTGAAGAAACACCGACATGGGAAGACATTGCTAAAATCATAGATAAAACAATCATAAAAGACCCAACAAACTCAGATTTGTTCTATTACAGAGGCGTAGTTTCAAATGGTTTTGAACCGCCAGAAAAAGCTTACAAATACTTTTTAAAAAGCTATAAGCTCAGAGAAAGAGCTGACGCAGCAGAAATGCTAGCACTTTTTTCATTCAACGACTTTGATAATATAACAGCAACAAAAAAATGGTTTGAAAGAGCAGCAGACCTCGGCTCAAAAAGCAGCACAGTATACAACTTTTTATTAGTGATTTATCCAGAATTTGGAGAACACATGCCACAACAATACCTAGATCAAGCTGAAATTGCAGGTTCATCAAGATACTCCCTAAGCAACGAAGCTTTTCAAAAAATTATAGACCTAGTAGAAGAAGAAAAAAAACGATTAGAAGACCAAATATAAAAATTTTAAACACAAAAAACAGCTACGTTCAAAATCAATAAATTTAATTTTGGGCCTAAGAAATATGAGTTCTGGAATCATGCATCAGCATAGTTAGTAAAACAAGCGTGCAGTTAAGAAAGGGAGGAATACAATGTCCAAGTCCCTGCACCCTGTATGAGACAACAAAACCATCACAACCTACAACTTTTTGAACACAGCTGAAAGACTA